>Ga0326728_10000590_pt1 | contig 140275 bp, 113 predicted proteins | sample MB3enrmetagenome_FD_207602 | JGI IMG/M metagenome (GOLD analysis project Ga0326728, IMG submission 207602) | Lab enriched peat soil microbial communities from McLean, Ithaca, NY, United States - MB31MN | ecosystem: Environmental > Terrestrial > Soil > Wetlands > Peat | place: USA: New York... | reverse complement strand
CCCGGCTGAAGAGCGCAGGAAAATCGGTTGCGTTTTTCCGCAGCGGGTGACTGAAGATTGATTTCCATTTTGGCAATTCCCAGGAGCACGGAATGAAGAAATTTGTGTTTGCATCGGTTCTGGCATTGGCGGCCGGGGGCATGTTGATTGCTCCCGCACTGCGCGCGCAGGATATCACCATCAAGGATCCAGCCGAGTTCAACTCCTATTCGATGGCCACCGGCCAGGCAGATCCCAAGGCCAAGGCGGCGGCTCTGGAAAGCTTTTTGCAGAACTATCCGCAGAGCGTAGTCAAGAAGGCCGTTCTCAGCCTACTCATCGAGACCTATCAGCAGTTGGGCGACGGCGATAAAACGGTCGCGGCGGCCAGCAAGCAACTGCAGATCGATCCCAGCAACATGGAAGCCATCTTCGCTTCGGTTTACGTGAAGAAGGGACAGTGCAATAGGACCCAGGACGCCTCGGTTTGCGACGACGCCGGCGCCCTGGCGCGCAAGGGCCTGTCGACCGCCAAGCCGGCCGAGATGAGCGACGCCGACTGGAAGAAACAGACGGCCGCCCTCTACCCGGTCTTCCATTCCACCATCGCCCTGGACGACGCCATCTCCAAGAAGGACTACAAGGGAGCCATCGAGGAGTACAAGCAGGAACTGATGCTGTTGCCCGCCGAAGCCACTCAGAGCGGCGCTGGCCTCTTTGACACCCTGCTGCTGGCCGAGGCCTATTCCAAGGTTCCCGAGCCGGTGAATGCGGTCTGGTTCTATGCCCGCGCCTGGAACTTTGCTCCCGCCGGTCCCAAGGCTCAGATAGAGAGCAAGCTCAACTATTGGTACAAGAAGTTCCATGGCGGCCTGGACGGCCTGGACGCAGTGAAGGCCCAAGCCGCCGCCACGGTCTTCCCCAAGGATCTGGTGATCAAGCCTGCCAAGACCCCGGCGGAGTTTGCCCACGATGCCATGCTGGCCGGCGATCCCATGGCCCTGAACCTGGGTGACAAGGAGTTCATTCTGGCCAATGGCGTCAAGGACGATCAGGACAAGCTCTGGGCACTTTTGAAGGACAAGCAGACCCCGGTCCCGGGCATCGTCATCGAGGCTACCGCGACGGTCATCAAGGTGGCTCTCTCGGATGACGCCAAGGCGGCCAAGACGGCCGACTTCGTGATCAACCTCAAGGAACCCCTGGCCGACAAGGACATCCCCGCGGCGGGTGTGGAGATGAAGCTGATGAAGGATGGCGGCCCCGAGCTGGACGGCACCTACGATACCTTCACCCTGGTTCCGGCTACCGCCACCGCGGCGCAGTCGGTACAAATCGTCCTCAAGGACGGCTTGCTCCAGGCGGAGAAGAAGAAGGCTGCTCCTGCGCACAAGCCTGCCGCCAAGCCGGCCGCCGGCCACAAGCGTGCGGCGCAGTAAACCACAATCCCCATTCCTGGGACCATCGAGGGCAGCCCGCAGAAGGCTGCCCTTCTTGTTTTCAGGGGTTTTGGAATCAAGCTAGGCGCCTGAGTCTGATGTCCTTCGCAAAATTATCATTCGGAGCAGAGTTGAAGATTTTCTGTGCGTCCAATGCCGTCGAAGGACCGTTTTTGGGGAATCTAGCGAACATACAGGTTCTTCGACTCGCTGCGCTTGCTCAAGATGACATTTAATCTATGCTTCGAACTCTAGAGACAGTAAAGGAGCTTATCCCATGGCATCGGACGCCCCGGCCTCTCTTTGGCGCAGGCCCGCCGCAGACGGCTGGCCCATCGCGGGTGGCTGCGGCGCAGGTGCTTACTCGCCCAACATGAAGCGCTGGATGGCGGTGGCGCGGCCGGTGTCGGAGTCGCAGGAGACCAGCGTGGCGCACATCTTGGGATTGCCCTTGGCGGCCTCGAACTTGCCTGGCATGCCGGTCAGGAAGCGGTGCAGCACCAGTTCCTTTTCCACGCCGATGACGCTGTCGTAGGGGCCGCTCATGCCCACGTCAGTCTGATAGGCGGTGCCGCCGGGCAGGACGCGCTGGTCGGCGGTAGGGATGTGGGTATGGGTGCCGAGCACGGCGGTCACCTTGCCGTCCAGGTGCCAGCCCATGGCCACTTTCTCGCTGGTGGCCTCGGCGTGCATGTCCACCACGATGACCTTGGCCTTGATCCCGGCCACCAGGGCGGTGGCGCAGTGGAAGGGGTCGTTGGAGGCGTTCATAAAGACGCGGCCCATCAGGTCCACTACGGCAAAGGGAACGCCGTTGGCCGTAACGCCCTCGAAGACGCCGTAGCCGGGCAGATTGGGTTGCAGGTTGGCCGGGCGCAGGACGCGGCGGGGGCGGTCTTGTGAGTCGGCGGGGACCGAGTTCATGTACTCGGCGAGTTCGCGCTTGTCCCAGACGTGGTTGCCGGTGGTGAGCACGTCGGCGCCCAGGTCGAAGAACTCCTCGGCCAACTGCGGCGTCAGGCCGAAGCCGCCAGCGGCGTTCTCGGCATTGATGACGAGCAGCTCGACGTGATGCTCCTGGCGCAGGTAACCGATATGTTCGTGGACGATTCTGCGCCCCGCAGAACCGAAAATATCGCCGACGAAGAGAATGTTCAAGAGAACTCCAGGGGTCAGGGATCAGGGATCAGGGATCAGGGTGTTCTACTCTCCCAGATCAATGGTCGCTGAAAACCTGATAAGTTCTTGTTCCGTTGTAATTGATCCAGTACAAACGAAAAGGTCACAACTTTTCCGCATCGAGAGGCTTACGAACGCTGGAGATAAAGCTGGGATCGGAAACGGCAAAGACTTTGAAATTCAGTCTCGCTTGCGTCAGACTCAGATTTCCGTTTGGCCCGCCACGTACTTCATCTGTGTCACGCTCATCCTGGCCATCGTCTTCCCAATTGCAGACAGGACAAAGACCAAAACCGCCGCGATCCATGAGTGTTCGAAACCCGCAGCACGGGCAAAGGTATTTCTCCTCGGCAACGGGTTTCAATACATTCACAAAGGTCAAGAACGCCTCCATTCCATCTACGTGGTGGGTTCTGGGCTTTCCGATCCCAGATCCCTGACCCCAGATCCCTGATCCCTGTTTCTCATCAGCGGGAACAGAACCACGTCGCGAATCGAGCGCGAACCGGTCAGGAGCATCACCAGACGGTCGACGCCCATGCCTTCGCCGCCGGTGGGGGGCAGGCCGTAGGCCAGGGCGCGGACGTAGTCCTCATCCATCTGATGGGCTTCATCGTCGCCTTGGGCGCGTTGGGCGAGCTGGTCTTCAAAGCGCTTGTGCTGTTCGATGGGGTCGTTGAGCTCGCTGAAGGCGTTGCCCAGTTCGAAGCCGCCGCAGAAGAACTCGAAGCGCTCCACGTGGGCCGGATCGTCAGGCTTGGCCTTGCTGAGCGGCGAGACCTCGACCGGGTAGTCGTAGATGATGGTGGGCTGCACCAGGAAGGGCTCGACTACCGCCTCGAAGAGGTTGTAGACCGACTTGCCCAGCGCCACGCCCTTCAGGGAGTCGTAATAGGTTGCGGTAACCGCGCCCAGGATGGTCTTCAGTTCGGAGAGCCTCTCGGGGGTGTGGCGGGTGGTTTCACCCATGGAGGTCTCCAGCGAGTCCATGGCGGCACTGAGGCGAGCCTGCAGCACTTCTGCCGATTCAAAGGCGGTGAGCGCCGGCTTGGGACCGGCGTCATGGGGCCAGAATTGGCGAATAGCGTCGCGCATGGAGAGGCGGGTCCACTTGGCCAGATCGATGGTGTGGCCGTTGAACTCGGTGATCGTGGTGCCGTTGACCTGGCGCGCCACGAACTCGATCATCTCTTCGGTAAGCTGCATCAGATCGAGATAGTTGGCGTAGGCCTGATAGAACTCGATCATGGTGAACTCGGGGTTGTGCTGGGTGCTCACGCCCTCGTTGCGGAAGTTGCGGTTGATCTCGTAGACGCGGTCCAGGCCGCCGACGACCAGGCGCTTGAGATAGAGCTCGGGAGCGATGCGCAGGAAGAGATCCTGGTCAAGGGCGTTGTGGTGGGTCTTGAAGGGCCGCGCCGCCGCGCCACCGGCGATCTGCTGCATCATGGGCGTTTCCACTTCCAGGTAGCCCCGTTCGTCGAAGAACTGGCGCAGTGCCTTGAGCACCTTGGCGCGCTTGACGAAGACCTCGCGGCTCTCCAGGTTAGCGAAGAGGTCGACGTAGCGTTGGCGGTAGCGCAACTCGACATCGGCCAGTCCATGGAACTTCTCCGGCAGCGCCAGCATGGCCTTGCAGAGGAAGGTCAGGCGCTCGACGTGGATGGTCAACTCGCCGGTGCGGGTGCGGAAGAGGTAGCCGACTACTCCGATGTGGTCGCCCAGATCGAGCAGTTTGTAGAGCGCGAAGCCTTGCTCGCCGACGGCATCCATACGGACGTAGATCTGCAACCGCTCGCCGCCCTGCTGCAAGGTGGCAAAACCGGCCTTGCCTTGTGCGCGAATGGCCATGATGCGGCCAGCGATGGAGACAGTCTTGTGGTCGGCTTCCAACTCCTCGGCCACCGTCTCGCCCCATGTGGACCGCACTTGGGGGACGGTGTGCGAGGCCGGGTACTGGTTGGGGTAGGCCGTCTGGCCCAGCTTCTCGATCTCTGCCAACTTGCTCTTGCGCAGTTCAAAGAGATTGCGCTCAAATTCCGAATCGAACACGGCAATTCCTTCCATCGGTGGAACAACTTCCCAAAAGGGAAGTATACCTGCTGCGCGTATTGGGCTGTATGCTGAAGATACCTTCATGCCTTACCACCGCCCCATTCCGGAAAGCCAGGCGCGGCCCAAAACTCCGGGCGGGATAGGAAACCTGGTGGAGGCGGAGAAGCTCTTGCAGATCGCCTTTTTGCTGCCCTCGGCAGTGCTGATTGGCTGGCTGGGCGGGGCCTGGCTGGCGCACATCTTCCACCATAAGTGGATCATGATCGCCGGCCTGCTACTGGGCTGTGCCTCTGGATTGACGATGGTGATTCGCCAGGCGATGGACGCGGAAAAGAAGTCCAGCAAGGAAGACGCGGCGGCTGCGCCTGCCGATCCGGATCGGAAATAGAAGAACAAAAGCAGATCCTTCGACTTCGCCGCGCGCTGCTCAGAATGACGCATTATTTGTAGAACGGGCGATGTCTATCATGCTTTTGGGCTGTTTGAAGGCAAGTGAAACGTTCCGGATGACGGTTTTTGGTTTTGGAGATGAAAAGAAGAGTATGAGCGAAGAAACGCACCCCATCGTCAACCTCAGCGATGAAGCATTGCAACAGATGCTCCGCCGGGCCATGCGCAATGTTTTGATTCTGGGCCTGGTTGGCGCGGGGGCGCTGCTGATTGCCGGGAGCGGGAAGAACGCCGCCATGCTGGCGACCGGGGCATTGATTTCGGCGGCCAGCGTCTGGGAGTGGAAGCGCCTGGTGCAGGCCATCAATGCTCGCCTCGACCAGAAGAGGACACCCGCCAATTCGGTTGTGGTGGTGGTGTTCTTTGTGCTCAGGCTCACCGTTTTCGCCGGGGTGATCTATGGTAGCCTAAGGTGTTTCCGGGGCTCGGCAGTGGCGCTTTTGGTCGGCCTGGGGCTGGCGGTATTGGCCATAGGCTGGGAAGCGCTGCAAATTATGCGGGACTAACTTCCGCACGATGTGCGGTTTAGAGGCGGATGCAGAGCATTCGGCCCGGAGGCAGAAAGCGGATTCATGCCGGAATCGTTAGCATTGACGCGTTTATTGAATCAGTTGTTTGGCGGCGTGGTGGCTTCGCTGTTGCACGCTGTGGGATTGCCCGCGAACCCGGCGACGGCCATGAATGACGCCTTTGCGCTGGAACTGCTGGTGGTTTGCGGCCTCATCGCCTTTTTCGCCGTGGTGCGCATGAGCCTGTCGGTGGAAAAGCCCAATGCAGCGCAGCAGATCGCCGAGATCATCCATGAGATTATCGGCGACCAGGCGGAGCAGGTGATCGGCCACGGCTACCAGCGCTTCCAGTCCTATGTGACCTGCATCTTCCTCTTTGTGCTGGTTAACAATCTGTTGGGATTGATCCCCGGCATCACCGCCCCCACCACCTCGATGAAGGTGACCCTGGGCCTGGCGGTTCCCACCTTCCTCTATTACAACTTCCACGGTCTTCGCGAACAGGGGCTGATTGGCTACATCAAGCACTTTTGCGGCCCGGTGTGGTGGATGGCGTGGCTGATTCTGCCCATCGAGATCGTCTCCCACCTGGCCCGGGTCATGTCGCTCAGCGTTCGTCTTTACGCCAACATGTTTGCCGGCGATCTGGTGACACTGGTGTTCTTCTCGCTCTGCCCCATCGGCATTCCCATCGCCTTTCTGGGTTTGCACCTGGCGGTCTCGGCGATTCAGGCCTTCGTGTTCATGCTGCTGACGATGATTTATCTCTCGCTGGCAGTGGCGCACGAGCACTAAGACAGTAGACAGCAGACAGTTAGGGGTTGTTTTTTACTGTTAGCTGTGAGCTATTTGCTGTGAGCTGTAACAAGATTCCGCCGGAGAGCGCTTCCGCTCCGGGCAAACGGTGGGCTGCGAGCGTGAGGGGGCCAGCACGGTGAGCCTCAACCACCCCCTGGCAGCCAATTCAAAGGAAAGCTGGAGAAATATGCGCAAACTTCAATATCTGTTCATGGCCCTGGCGGCGCTCTGCTTCGCCGTCCCGGCCTTCGCGGATGGCGGCTCTGCCGTCGTCAGTCTCGTTCCCATCGGCGCCGGTCTCGGCATGGGCCTGGCCGCCGGTCTTTGCGGTCTGGGTCAGGGCAAGGCGGTTGGTTCGGCCGTCGAAGCGCTGGCACGCAACCCCGGAGCGCGCGCCGGCATCTTCACCTTCCTGGTGCTGGGCCTGGCTCTGATCGAGTCCCTCACCCTGTTCACCCTGGTTATCGTCTTCGCCAAGATGTAATCGGGCGATTTCATAACGAGAGACGGCTCCTCCCATCGGGCGGAGCCGTTTTTCCGTTTGCGCCGTTCGTATCTACTGCATACCTGATTGGAGCTCGGCAGGGCGGCGGCAGACAATGCTGCCCGGTGGTTGCCGTTGCCGGTTCGATCGAGCCAGTTTGGCCACAGCAGGAAGAACGGTGCTGTCGGTGTGTGAGAGAATCGCCACAACAAGTTGGGATCGATCGGCATGATCGGGGCTGAAAGAAATGACTTCGCTGAAAAAGATTGTGTACGATCTTGGCGCCAACAACGGCGACGATGTCGACTATTACCTGAAAAAGGCCGACGTAGTGGTGGCTGTCGAGGCCAACCCCCGGCTTTGTCGGGAGATGGAATCGAGATTCCGGGGGGCGATTGCGGCCGGCCGGCTCTTTGTGGAGAATTGCGTGCTGACCGCGCCCGGTGCAGAGGGCGAGGTCGACTTCTATATTCATAAGCGCAATCATGTGTTGAGCCAGTTTCCCCGACCCGATGAAGATGTGATCGACCGCTATCAGCGGGTTCTGCTGCCCGCGCAGTCGGTTTCAAGCCTGCTGGCGAAGTATGGCGACCCCTACTACATCAAGATCGACATCGAGCATTGCGAAGAAACGATTCTCATGGAGCTGTTTCAGGCCCATATCCGGCCACCCTTCATCTCCGCCGAGGCGCATAGCTTCAAGGTCTTCGCGCTGCTGGTCGGGCTGGGCGAGTACAACGCCTTCAAACTGGTGGATGGGAAGACAGTATCGAAAAAGTACCGCAAATGCCAGATCGCCGTCGACGGAGAAACCGAGTCTTATTCCTTCTCGTTTCATTCCGCCGGACCCTTTGGCGAAGATATTGCCGGCAATTGGTTGAGTGCCGACGACTTCTTTACCTTGCTGGCGGCAAAGAAACTGGGCTGGAAAGATATTCATGCCACCACCCTGGTGGAGCCGGTGCCGGTGCGGCGGATGAAAGCCGACCGATATATCAAGAATCTTTTCAAACAAAAAGTGCTGGGCAAGCACAAGGCTCCAGGCCCAACTTCTTAGCGCGGCGCGAAGGCTCGGGCGCGGCTGGCGGAATAGCGGGAGACGACGCGAAGGAATTGTCCCTCTGGCCGGCTCCCGCTTGCCTTGGCTTCAATGGCTGGGCTGGGAGTCTCCTGCCCGCAGCATCTGGATCGCCTGACGGTAATCGAGATTGGCGGGAAGGGGAGCATACTGGGTCATCTCTTCGACGGTGTCAAAGTTTTTCATCTTGAAGAGCAGGCGCAGGTTGATCTTCATCCTAAAGCGGGCAATGCGCCAGTTGCCGGCGCCCACATCGGCCTGTTCGAGCACGATCCAGCCGCCCTTGTCGAGCTTGCCGAGAACGCCCCACCCGTAATTGGTGTCCTGTTGCAGATGGCCTTCCAGGCGCGTCACGCGTTCCTGAGCGGCGTCGATGCAGAGTTCGCCGCTCATCGAGGTCAGGGCCTGGGTTTCTATGTCAGGCGGGTTGAAGCCGGGGTTTGGGCGGAAGGTGAATTTTTGCACCGTGCCCGCCGCGCCGGCGTACTGGTAAACGAAGGCCTGGGGCAACATGCGCAGCAGCTTGAGGACGATTCTCATGTCGCCTTCTTCGCCCTGCTTGCGGTGGCGCTGGCGGCTGGGATCGGCGAGCAGGGCGCTGAGGCGGGCCTGCTCGGTCTGTTCGTCGACCGGGCTCAGCGGATGGTCATAGACGGCAATGAGACGGGCGACATCGCCGTCTCTGGTTTCGGCTATCTCCTTGGTGGTGGTCAGGCGGGGGCTGGATTTACGCAACCGGTAGCGCATGGGGTGAGAGCCGTCCTGGGCCGAGCGCAACTCGGTGGCCAGCGCCCGCCCCACCAGCGCTTGAGCCTGCATCGGAGCCAATGTGGCAGCGGCATGGACGGCAGGCTGTGCGGCGGCCATGGCGGCGAACAAGACGAAAACCGGCAGAAGCGAGCGGAGCGGAGTAAGCACTGCTTTTAGTCTAGCGGCCATGGATTCCCCTGGGATGGTTGTCTTCTCATGAATTGTTGGACGTTGAGATTCCCCTCGCGCTGCAAAGATTGAAGGAATATGGTGGGGTTGCGTATAGTTCGGGCAGGGGCAGCGTGGGTAAATATGGTCCCATGTGTCTCCTGGCGGCATTGGGGTTGGTTTTTCTCGGCGAAAAGGTTGATTCTGCCCTTCGTTCGAGGTAGATAGCGGAATCGAAGATACTACAGATGATTTTGGAGGGAACCCAACCATGGCGGTAGAAAATTCTCCCGCGCGCATCGGCAAGAGCGTGGTGATTCGCGGTGAAGTGAAGGGTAGCGAGGATTTGATTGTGGATGGGCGCATCGAAGGGACGGTCTGCCTGTCGGAGAGCCGCTTGACGATCGGCGCCAATGCCAATGTGGCGGCGGATCTGAGCGCCAAAGACATTCTGGTGCTGGGGCAGGTGCTGGGCAATGTAGTGGCCAGTGGCCGCGTGGAACTGCGCGCCGGCTGCTGCGTAGAGGGCGATATTCGCGCCCTGCGCCTGGCGGTGGAAGACAACGCGGTCTTTCGCGGCAAGGTGGATCTGACCCAGGCCACCGCCAAAGGCGTGGAGGGCGGCAACGCTCCACAGAACGGCGGCATCTTCTGATGGGTGCGGTGCAGATGTATTGGGAGGTCATTCCAGATTGCTGAACCGTTGGTTCGAGAGAAAGCAGGAGAGCGGCCCGCTCTCCTCCAAAGCCGGTTTTACCGGCCCGCGCGTGCCGCGCCACTCCGGTGGCTGGTCGGTATTGCGCAAGCGCCTGGCCGTCGAACCGGGCTTGCGGATCATCGATGTCGGTTATACCTCGCCCGCTAATATCAATTACCTGACCGGGATGGGCCACAGCGTCTTTCTCGCCGATTTGGTTCATGACGCCTGTGCCAACAACTGGCAAAGCGGGCAGGACGAAGAAGGCAACCCCGTCTGGAATATCGCCGGCTTTCTCGATCAGACGCTGAATTTTGCCGGCCGCAGCTTCGATGCGGTGTTGCTGTGGACAGCGCTGGACTATCTGCCCGAGGCGCTGGTGGCGCCCACCGTGGCCCATATCCAGCAGGCGATGAATCCTGGCGGACAGGTGCTGGCCCTTTTTCATACCCGCATGCAGGGCGAGGAGACGGTGCACTGCCGCTTCCACCTGACCCCTGGCGACGATGTCGAGATTCAGCTGGCCGAGCCCTTCCCCTTGCAGCGTGTCTTTACCAACCGCAGTATCGAGAAGCTCTTTGCCGGCTGGTCGGGCCACCGCCAGTTTCTGGCCAAGGACAGTGTCTCGGAAGTTATCATTACCCGATAGGCGCGGGGCATCGCACCGCCAGTCTGCCACACCGGCCGAGGCTTTGTCCCGGCAAAGAAGAGAGTGCGGCTGTCTCACGGCCGCCGAGGGAGATACCATGAGTTCATTGCAGGGAACCCGCATTACCTGGCTGGGTCACTCCACCGTGTTGATTCAGACCGCTCAGGGCACCAACCTCCTGATCGATCCGTTCATTGCCCAGAATCCCAAATATCCCAAGAACTTCGTGCTGCCGGCCAAGATCGATTACGTGCTGCTCACCCACGGCCACGGCGACCATATCGCCGACGTGGTTCCGGTAGCCGAAGAGCACGATGCCGAGGTGGTGGCGATCTACGAACTGGCCACTTGGGTGGGCAAGAAGGGGGTCAAGAAAACCATCGGCATGAATCTGGGGGGCACCGTGCAACTGCGGGAGGTGGCGGCTACCATGGTCGAGGCCAAGCACTCCTCGGCGGCACAAGATGAGCAGGGAGACCACTATGTGGGCGTGGCGGCGGGCTTCGTGCTCAGCGTCAAGGACGGGCCGACGATCTATCACGCCGGGGATACCGCGGTCTTCGGCGATATGCAGTTGATTGGCGAACTCTACCACCCCACGGTGGCCATTCTGCCCATCGGCGGACACTTCACCATGGGACCGCAGCAGGCGGCGCTGGCGGCGCGCTTTTTGCAGCCGAAGACGATTCTCCCCATCCATTACGGCACCGTGCCGCAACTTACGGGAACGCCCGTCGAGTTAGCCGCGCAGCTTCCCGCCGAGGTGGAAGTCGTGCGCTGGGCGCCGGGGGAGACCATTGTGCGGGGATGAATTGGAGACAGAACGGGAAAGAGGGCAGGCTCAGGGGGCAGCCCTCTCTCCCGTTCCAGCAGACGATTACTTGGCGGCGGCCGACTTCTTTTGCGTCTCCCAACGGCGCTTGACGGCCTCGGCAATACGCTTGCGTCCTTCCGGCGTCAGATTTCTCTTCTTCTTGCCAGTCTTCTTGGCGGCAGGGGCAGCCGCAGCCTTTTCCTTCTTGGGCGCGGCGGCAGCGCCACCGCTCAGCACGGCATGCGCCTGCTGCAATTGGGCGATCTCACGATCGATCTGAGCCAGAATATCCGAAACTCCCACGATTCCTCCTGTTAGGTACTCATAAGTGGTTCGGGGCCCGCGGCCGCTAACTCGAAGATGGCCGGAGGTCAACCACTCGTCCTGTGAGTGACGTTACGCAACTGTAGACTATTATGCAAACAAAAAATCGGGCGTTTGTTCCAAAATAAAGCACTCGATCCCAAAATAGTGCGCCCTGGAGCACCCTCGGACTCATAGCTCCAAGTTTTGTCGAGCTAGAAGCAGGAAAGTAGCTGTCGAGCGCGTTGCCGGATGGCCGGCCGCCGGGAACGCTGGGAAGGATCTGTCCATTCCGCCGCGGGTTGCAGGGAATCTCGCTTCTGAGATACCAACGCACGTGATTGATCCCAGCCTAGCCGACGCGGGAAATGCTCGGGGCGCCCCCGATGTTCTACACTCGCCCTGTATGCAGAGTTTGTGGAGAAAGTCTTGGATGGTATGGGCCGGGGCGGTTTTGAGCGCCGGATTGCTGGAATTTCCCTTTCCGTTGGCCGGGCCGCTGCCCGCCTGGCGCGCGATCTTTGCCTGGTTCGGGCTGGTGCCGCTGCTGTGCGCCTTGCTCTGCCGGGCGACCGTCGAAGACCCGCGGCCGCTGCGCCGTTCCTTCTTGATTGCCTATCTGTGCGGCGTCCTGTGGTACGTCGGCAACTGCTATTGGATCTATGACACCATGCTGATTCACGGCGGTCTGCCGCCGCTGGTCTCGGTTTTGCTGCTGGTGGGTTACAGCCTGGTGCTGGGGCTTTATTTTGGGCTTTTTGGATGGGGCGTGGTGTTGATCCGCCGCAGCACGGGCAGCGCGCGGCTAGCTTTGGCCGCGGCTCCGGTTCTGTGGACGGCGCTGGAACTGGCCGGGGCGCGCATTACCAGCGTTCCCTGGGATCAACTGGGTTACTCACAGGTGGATAACTCCCTAGTGAACCAGCTTGCTCCCTGGACCGGGGTCTACGGCATCAGCTTTCTGCTGGTGGCGGTGAACGCGCTGCTGGTCGGCGGGTTTCTGCTGCCATGCTGCCCAAGCAAGCGGATTGCCGAGAGGCATATCTGGGCCGGCTGCGGAGTTTTACTGCTGGCGATGGGCAGCTTTGGCATGAGCATCGCTCCGCCACCGGCGCCTGCTACGGCCACCGCGATGCTGGTGCAGCCCAATCTGGATGTGGCCGCGGCCAATAACTGGAATGGGCCGGAGTGGGATCGGCAGATCGCCGCGTTCACCCAACTGGCCGGCGCGCAGTGCAAGAGTTCCATTGCGGGGATTCCGGAGAGCGGCGCGCCCGCAAGCGAGATCGTCTGCCCGGCAAATGAATCGCATCCCGATTTAGTGCTATGGCCGGAGTCGCCGGCGCCGTTTTTCGAGCAGGACGGGCGTTTTCTGCAGGCCATGAATGGCCTGGCGCGAAGCGAGCGGGCGCCGCTGATCGTGGGCGGGGTGGGCATGGACTTTGCTCCCGGAGATCGCTATTGGAGCGAGTACAACTCCGCGCTGGTCTTTGCCGCCGACGGGCGACGGGCTGGCCGCTACGACAAAATCCATCTGGTTCCCTTTGGCGAGTTCATTCCCTTCCGGAATCTGCTCTTCTTCGCGCACAAGCTGACCAACCGCGTAGGCGAGACGACACGGGGCAGCGGGCGCAAGGTCTTCCGCCTGGACGGCCACCACTACGGCGTCTTCATCTGCTACGAGTCGGTCTTTGCCGACGAAGTAAGGCACTTTACCCAGCTCGGCGCCGAAGTTCTGGTCAACATCAGCGACGATGGTTGGTACGGCGACACCAGTGCTCCCTGGCAGCACCTGAACATGGCGCGCATGAGGGCCATCGAGAATCGCCGCTGGATACTGAGGGATACCAACAACGGCGTCACCGCGGCCATCGATCCTTACGGGCGTGTTCGCCAGAGCATTCCCCGCCACGCCGTGGACGTACTGCCGGCGGCCTACGGCTTCCGCACCGATTTGACCTTCTACACCGCTCACGGTGATGTGTTCGCTTGGTTGTGCGTGATCCTGTCTCTGGGGATGGTGGGCTGGCTGGCAGGAAAGCCGCGGCACTCGCGACGGGGAAAAGGGAGGTGAAAACCAGAGCGGCTCTTCCTCCGAGGTCGATCTACCACTTTCAGGATGATTGCAGCGGGAGCACAAGGCGTCTCCCCGTCTAGGAAAATCCCGACAACCCTTCTGTGCCGCCGTTTCTATCGATCTCCAGTGGGTCGGCCCTGCGGATTTCCCTTGGGCAGAGCAAAGTCGCGCAGGTCAAAGACCTTGTACTCTCCAGCCGGCGGCTTGACTAGCAGCATCAGGGCCAGCCCCATGGGCCCCTGGTAGTAAGGGAGATGCAGATCGTGCCTGCCCGCGTCGAGATGGACGCGCGTTTCGCGATTCAACACGATATGCCATGTTCGCAAGTCGATCAGTGGATTGCCATCGATGTAGAGCATTGCGCCATCGTCTGAAAACAACTGAAAGGTGTAATCTCCGGGCTCATCGATCCAGAATTCTCCGTAGTAGTCAACGCCAAACCACTCGAACCTGTTCGTCGCTCCTGGAATTGCACTGGAAATCAGATTGTGCTGAGGGGGAACATCCAGTTGATATGCGTACACGGTGCCGATCGGATCGAGACTCCAGAAGTCGGGTAGGGTACTCGTACCTTCAGCCAGTTCGTAGATGTCGCCGCACATTGCGCCCGGCTGCGGAAGAATGGTTCCGAAAGAGTGGATGAGACCTTTTTTTGCATCGAGATAGTCCTTGGTATAGTCCCTTGGCTTTCGATCCTCTTCCGCCTGGCTTTCCCTAAGTCTGCGTGTTGCCTCCTTCTGCACCATTGCCAAGTCCCGGACCGGATTCGGGATCTCTACGGAGAGAGAGCCCAGATTGCCGGTTCTGTGGTCGCGGACCACAAAGCGCACCAGAGCAGGATCTCCCTGTTTGGGAAACTGCAATTGCTTGCTGAAGCCCAGCACCAACGCTCGCTGATATTCGGACGGCGTCAATTCCCGGTCGATCGAAGTGTTCATAAACCGGAGCGGGATACCATCGCCATCGAAGGTACAGACGCCGAGGTCAAGCTGAATCCGCCGCGCCTGCTCAGAAAGAGAGATAAAGGCCAGGGAGTCGGATTGGACGACGAAGGAAAATCGCAGTGAATCCGAACTCCCGGTTTGAAGCAGTTGGGCCGCCAGCGAAATCGAGGGGGGCGTGGCCGGATGGTAACAAGCTGCCTGCTGCAATACCGCGATCGCCTTCGTGTCGCCGGGCAAGTCAGGGTGAGCGAGCACCTTGGTCTCGCCAACGTAATATCGGTGACTGTAGGAAAGCTTCACTTTGGAACGGTTGGAGATGAGCAGGATTTCGTGGTAGCCGCCGGACCAGTCACTGGGGACGGGCTGAAACGCAATTTCATAGTGGGAGTGTCTGCCAATCGCGCAGCGCTCTCTGGATGCAATTCGGAAGCCGCCCGAAGGCGCATCGCTGTGCGGCTTGGGCATGGCTGGATCGATCACCCGAAATGCTGAAATGCCCCGGCGCGACTTGCGTGGCCAACCCTGTACGACGAAAAGCTCAAACTCACTCTCCTTCATGTCGCTGATGGGATGGTTGCGCTGGTCCAGTGCTTCCACCCCGACCACGACCTCTCGAGTTGTCATACGGAGAACGTATGGCGTCTCGGCCAGAGTGTTTTCGCCCGTCGGCTTCTGTTGCTGCCCTGCTCCTGGGGCAAGGGAGGGCGTCGTTTGATCAAAAGCCGGAAGATCGAACAGCGCCAGAACCAGCAGCAATCCTGCAATCAATACGGCCAAATTCTTGAAGCGGTCCGCATAGTGCATGATGAACCACCTTAAAGGGAATGAGAGAATAAGCCTCTTTCCGTCGGGATTATTCTATGCGCTCCCCAAGTGGGTGGCCCTCATCGCGTGAATCCGGTAGGACCTGGTCTCGTTTTTGAGACCTGGGAGCAATCCGCTTGTGTTGCATATCCAAGGCTGTCAGCCCCGCTGAAACGGCGCGGTGATATTCTTGAAGCAGTCCATCGAACGCAGATGCACAGTCCAAATCAAGTCAGGAACGAGCAAAAGAATGTCGCTGAACGATCTCGAATTCGCTTATGCTCCCGTGCGCGATCAAGTGCGCGACCTGCGGGAGTATCTTTGACCCGGCTCGCATCCGCCGGGAACTTGCATCTATAGAAACCAAGCTGGCCGATCCTGCTCTGTGGTCCGATCCCAACACCACCAAGCCGCTGATGCGCGACAAAAAGCGCCTGGAATCGTTGGTGGCCGACGACGAGGCGCTGGTCAACCGCTGCGCCGACATCGAGACCTACTTCGAGCTGGGCCGCGAGGGAGAAGACGTGTTGGTGGAGCTGGAAGGCGCCATCAAGTCGCTGGCCGCCTTTGCCGAGGAACTGGAGGCCCGCACCATGCTCAGTGGCGAGACCGATGGCATGAACGCCATCGTCACCGTGCATCCCGGCGCCGGCGGCACGGAAAGCCAGGATTGGGCGGAGATGCTGATGCGCATGTACCTGCGCTGGGCCGAGCAGCAGGGCTTCAAGACGGAGATGAACGACTACCAGGACGGCGAAGAGGCGGGCATCAAATCTGCCACCTTCACCATCTCCGGCGACTCCGTCTTTGGAATGCTGGCTGGCGAGAGCGGCGTGCACCGCTTGGTGCGCATCTCGCCCTTCGACTCCGCCAAGCGCAGGCACACCTCCTTCGCGTCCGTTTATGTTTCGCCGGAGATTGATGACTCCATTCAGGTGGATATCAAGCAGGACGACCTGCGCATCGACACCTACCGCAGCGGCGGCAAGGGCGGCCAGCACGTCAACACCACGGATTCCGCGGTGCGCATGACCCACCTGCCCACGGGGATCGTGGTCTGCTGCCAGAACGAACGCTCGCAGCACAAGAATCGCGAGAAGGCGATGAAGATGCTGAGGTCGCGCATCTACGAGTACGAACTGGAAAAGAAACGCGCCGTCACCAAGCAGGTGGAGGACTCCAAACTGGAGATCAACTTCGGCTCGCAGATCCGCTCCTACGTCTTGCAGCCCTATCGCATCGCCAAGGACCACCGTACCAAGGTCGAGGTGGGTGACGTGGACAAGGTGCTGGACGGCTACCTGGAGCCCTTCCTGCGCGGCTTTTTGCTGGCCAAGCGCCGCGGCACCGCCGTCGCCGTCAGCGACGACGATTTGGATGTTTAGAAGCAGGGAACGAGGGAAAAGCTGTCAGTTCTCGGTTTTCAGCGGCCAGTTGCCCGCTGCTGTGTATGGTCCAGCCGGTTCATTCACTTGTTGTCATCCTGAGAGGCGCGCAGCGGAGTCGAAAGATCGGCGGTTGGTTTTTAGCGGGACTGGTTTTTTGATTTGCATGTGATGAGGGAAATCATGGGCGACGACTCCGCATTGATAACCGCGATGCTGCGCACGGCCAGGACCATCGCCGTGGTGGGCATGAGCGATAAAAATACCCGCGCCAGCCACCATATCGGCAAATACCTCGCCGCCAATGGCTATCGGGTGCTGCCGGTCAATCCCGGGCTGACGGAGATTCTGGGAATGCCGTGTTATCGCGACCTGGATGCGGCGCAGGCGGCGGCGATGGCAGAGACCGGGCAGGGAATTGACCTGATCGACGTCTTTCGCGCTTCCGAGCACGTCCCGGCTATAGTGGACGACGCCATCCGTTTGCACATTCCCTGCCTGTGGCTACAGGATGGCGTGCAACACGCCGAGGCCGTCTGGCGCGCTCGCACGGCCGGCATTCAATGCGTCGAAAACGACTGCATCTTTCGCCGTCACGCCAGCCTGAGCGCCGTAGTTTGATCGCGCTCCAATCGTTTCCATCTTAGAAAAATCGTTTTGGCTCCTCTAGCGGCCAGAGCGTATACTGCTGCCGCAAGGTTGCTTGGGGGATGAATTCGATGAAGATTGGGGTATGGATGCGGCCGCGGGATATGGGAATTGCCGGTGTTTTGATTTGCGGGCTGGCGCTTATGTCAGCGACGCGTATGTGGGCCGAAGACGACAGCGCCCATCCTACGCTGGCGCTGGGCGCGGCTGCGCCTGCCTTCGCACTGCCCGGTATCGATGGCAAAACGCACACCCTGGAAGAGTACAAGGCGGCCAAGGTGCTGGCCATCGTCTTCACCTGCGACCATTGTCCCACCGCGCAGCTCTACGAATCGCGGCTGAAAAAGCTGGTCGATGGCTATCAGGGCCAGAGCGTGCAGTTCGTCATGATTCAGCCTAACGATCCCGAGGCCGTGCGTCTGGACGAGCTGGCCTGGACGGATGTGGGCGACAGCCTCGAAGACATGAAGATTCGCGCCGCATTCCGACACTTCAACTTCCCCTATCTCTACGATGGCGCCACCCAGGCCGCGGCCAACGCCTATGGACCCAAGGCCACGCCCCACGTCTTCCTCTTCGACGCCCAGCGCAAGCTGCGCTTCGAGGGCAGGATCGACAATAACCAGCGCGAGGCGCTGGCAACGACGCACGAGACCCGAGATGCCATCGACGCATTGCTGGCCGACAAGCCCGTCGCCGTGGCCCACACTGGGGTCTTCGGCTGCTCCACCAAATGGAAGTTCAAGACCGCCAGCGGCCTGGAATATCTCAAAAAGATCGAGGCGCAGCCGGTGACGGTGGAGGATGCCGACGCCGCAGAGTTGAAGAAGCTGCGCGCGAATCCCACCGGCAAGCTGCTGCTCATCAACTTCTGGGCCACCTGGTGCGGCCCCTGTGTGGTGGAGTTCCCCGACCTGGAGACCACCTACCGCATGTTCCAGAGCCGCGACCTGGAACTGGTCACGGTGGCTGCCAATCAGCCCGACGAAAAGGGTGGGGTGCTGAAGTTTCTGCAAAAGCAGCACGCCACCTCGCACAACCTGATCTTTGCAACTGCGGATACCTACGGACTGCAAGCGGCCTTCGACCCCAAGTGGGAGTCGGGCGTGCCTTACACGATGCTGCTGGCCGCGGACGGAACGGTGCTTTACAAGCAGGCCGGCGACCTGGACGTGCTGGCCCTGCGCCGCGTCATCCTGGCCAACCTGGACGACGAGAGCTACAAGGGCCATCGCGCCTACTGGGCCGGCAGCAAGTAGGCGCCGTGGGGATCTCTGATTACAAACAGGAATCCCCCCCAGCCCTGCTGGGGCGAAAGTCAATATTTGACAGTTCCGGCTGTGGTCCTTGGTTTGTGTCTTGACCCAGCTCTTGCAAGAGGAGCCGAATGGATGGAGCAACGCATGAAGCGCCGTCGCTACGGGACTCCAGAGGTGCTTTCTGGTCGCTTTCCCAGCGTTGAAGAGCTGGGCTAACCAACATTGCGCCGGCGGCGCGGGATTTGCTTGAAGCCGGGAGGGTTTCTAGCGCGTCCAACAGGGGAACCCCATTATGCGAACCTTCCGCCTTCATTTTGCGATTTTCTTCCTGCTGACGGCGGGCTTGCCCGCGCTGGCCGCCTCCAATGCGGCGGATGCGCCGCATGTGCATGTGCAACTGGTCAGCGACGAGTATGCGGTTTTTGCGCCGGACGAGATTTTTGAAGGGCTTTACTTCAAGCTGGAGCCAGGCTGGCACATCTATTGGAAGAATCCTGGCGACGCGGGGGAAGCCCCGAAGATCTCCTGGACTCTCCCCCAGGGCGTTCATGCTGATTCCATGAGTTTCCCTGCACCCAAGCGGCTTCCCCTTGGCCCGCTCATGGATTACGGCTACGAGGATGAAGTTCTTTTTCCGATGAGACTCACGGTGGCTTCGAGCTTCAAGCCGGGAGCCACCGTCCACCTTACAGCAAGAATTAATTGGCTGGTCTGCCGCGAATCCTGTATTCCCGGAAAAGCCGATTTAGCTTTGGATATTCCGGTTGTTCATAGCAAGCCGGGAGGCAACGGGATCTCCATTGCATTGCTGAAGCGCTTTCGGGATCGGCTGCCCAAGCCGCTACCGAAAGGCTCGAAGCTGGGCTTTGCGGCGACTGCCGAAGGCTTCCGGCTGACCGTCGAGACCGGGCGCAGAGAGAGCGAAGCGGTCTTTTTTCCCGAAGATCAGGACCTGATCGACAATCCCGCGGCGCAGAAGTTTTCGGCGACGGCGCACGGATTTCAGCTCGATCTGAAAAAGGATTCGCAACTCAAAGACGCGCCGAAGCAGTTGCGTGGGGTAATCGAGCTTTCCGGCGGGCGGGCCTATGAGATTGTGGCGCCGCCGGGATTGGCGGCAGTTGCGGCCAGCACGGAAACCACCCCAGGTGGCAAGGCCCCGTCCTCAACTGGCGCTGCAAATGCCGGGGCTGAAGCCCCTGCCTACCCTTCTGGTTCTGGAAATGGTAATGCTGACGGAGGAAATTCGGCAGGTACATCCGGAAGCGCTCTCTCGGCGGATTCGGATGGTGGGGGGAATGGCGGCGTGCAGGGCACAGGATCGTCTGCGGGAACTGCTATGCCTTCCGCGGAGAGCAGATGGGCGGCGTTGCTGCGCGCCACCGGGCTCGCCTTTCTGGGTGGGATACTGCTCAATCTTATGCCTTGCGTCTTTCCCGTCTTGTTTTTGAAGGGGCTGGCGCTGGCTCAGTCGGGGCAGAAGTTGCAGGCAGGAGAGCAAACCGAGGCCAGGGATGAGAGAAAGATGCTGCGCCTCCACGGTCTGATATATGCGACGGGGATTCTGGTCTCGTTCTGGATCTTAGTTGGTGTTCTTTTAGGGCTGCGATCCGCGGGATCGATCCTGGGCTGGGGATTCCAGTTCCAATCGCCGATATTCCTCTCTCTGATGGCCGGCCTGCTCTTCTTTCTTGGGCTCTCGCTGGCCGGGCAGTTCGAGATTGGACTGACTCTTACCTCTGCTGGAGGTTCTCTTGCGCAAAGACAGGGACTGCCTGGCAGCTTCTTTACCGGCGTGCTGGCGGTGATTGTCGCCACTCCCTGCACCGCGCCGCTGATGGGAGCGGCGGTAGGCTATGCTCTTTCGCAATCGGCGCTGATCTCCTTTGCGGTCTTCACGGCGCTGGCGCTGGGCCTGGCCGCGCCCTATGTGGCGTTGACTCTGCAGCCGGCTTGGACGCGTCTGCTGCCTCGTCCCGGGGTGTGGATGGAGATTCTCAAGCAGGCCACGGCGGTGCCCATCTTTGCCACCGCGATCTGGCTGGCGTGGGTGCTGGCGCGGGCCTACGGCGCTACGGTGCTGGCAGCGCTGCTGGCTGCTTTCTTGCTGCTGGCCATGGCGGGGTGGTTTCTGGGCCGTTGGCCAGCCAAGCGCTGGGCTACTGCTGTTGCGGTGGTGATTTTGTTGGCGGTTGTGGCATTGAGCTTCTATTCGCAGCGACTGGCCTTAGCTGACGCCGGTTCCACGGCGGTGGGTGAGGCCGATGGGTGGAAAATGTGGTCGGCAGAGGCGGTCGGTCAAGCCCAAGCCGAAGGCCGTCCGGTCTTTGTGGACTTCACTGCCAGTTGGTGCCTGAGCTGTCAGGTTAACGAGCGCGTGGCCTTGAACCAGGCGGAGGTGCAGGCCGCGTTCAAGTCGAGGAACGTGCTGCTGCTCAAGGCCGACTGGACCCGCCACGATGAGGCCATTACCCAGGCCCTGGCGGGGCTGGGACGCAGCGGCGTTCCTACCTATGTGCTCTATCTCCCAAAAGGAAAAGACAGCCCTCGGCTGTTGCCGGAGGCGCTAACGCCGGGGATAGTCCTGGCGGCGGTGAGGTAGGAGGGGTATTTTAGAGCCCCATCCCTGCATTCTGGTATAGCACTCGCAGGGATGGGGATGAGCCTGGTGGGAACGGCGCAAGAGGTTTACTGTGCAAATGCCATTTTGGCGCCTTCTTTAATCTCTTCTGGTGTGGGTTTGGCGATGGATTGGCCAATCGACCAGTAGTGGCCGAAGGGATCAGAAAGCTGGCCGTAGCGATCACCCCAGAACTGGTTGGCAAGTGGGTACTTTACGGTGGCGCCGGCGGCCAGGGCTTTGGCCCAGGCAGCATCTGCATCATCGACCTGTAGATGCAGGACGACGGGGCTGCCGCCGAGGGCCTCGGGGGTTTCCGACTTTCCGCACCCAGCATTGGAGAAGTCGTCGTTCAGCATGAGGACGCCGCCGTTGATCTTCAGGCTGGCGTGCATTACTTTCTCGCTGTTGGGCGCTGCGTGGCGGGCGAGCTCCTCGGCGCCAAAGGCTGCTTTGTAGAATTCGATGGCCGCAGCGGCGTTGCTGACCACAATGTGAGGAATGAACGTTGGGAAATCGCTCATAGATGTCCTCCTGAGGTTGTTTGAGGGAAGTCGCTGGCTGGCTTTCCTAGCCCGCGCAAGGCGAGCGTAGCACATCCTTGTGAGCCTTGCAGGGGTGATGGTAATGTGGTTTTCCAACAAAAAGATAGGATTTGAGATGCGCGGCGCTTGCCAGGTTGACCGCGCTGACACCGGGGTGTGGCCCAGATTCCGGCTCGCACTCCGAACCAGAGCACAAAGGTGGTTGGGCCGCTTTGCGCCAAGAACCAAGGTCGCGGGATGGAGATCGCGCTTTCGGTCGTCAATCCCTGGCCCTAATGACTGCTACCGCGCTTGGCCTGCTTGATCTTGCGAATCTCTTCCAGACGCTGGGCGAGCAGCTTTTCCCGGCCTTCTTGGGTCGGTTGGAACCAGGCGCAGCCTAACAAGGCTTCGGGCAGGCAGTCCATGTCGGCGACCTTGCCGGCTTCGTCGTGGGCGTAGCGGTAGCCGCGGCCGTAGTCCAGTTCCTTCATCAGTTTGGTGGGTGCGTTGCGCAGGTGCAGCGGGACGGGTTCCTGGCGGTTCTGTTCGATCTCCTGCTTGATCGCGCCCCAGGCGGTATAGACGGAGTTGGATTTGGGGGCCAGAGACAGGTAGACCACCGCCTCGGCCAGGGCCAGATCGCCCTCCGGAGAGCCCAGAAACTCGACCGCCTGCTTGGCGCTGAGAGTGAGGTTGAGAGCTTCGGGCGCGGCCAGGCCGATGTCTTCCACCGCCATGCGCACGATGCGGCGGGCCAGATAAAGCGGGTCTTCGCCGCCGGCGAACATGCGCGCCAGCCAGTAGAGGGCGGCATCGGGGTCGGAGTTGCGCACGCTCTTGTGCAGCGCGGAGATCAGGTTATAGTGCTCCTCGCCGGACTTGTCGTACATCAGCACGCGCTGCTGCACGGCCTCCGAGGCAATGGCCTTGTCGATGTGCTTGCCGGTGTCAGCGGCTAACTGGGCGGCGACTTCCAAAGTGTTGTAGGCGCTGCGGCAGTCGCCGCTGGAGTAACTGGCGATGAGTGCCAGCGCCTCGTCGTCAGCGGTAAGCTGCAGCCCGCCCAGACCGTGCTTCACGTCTTCCAGGGCGCGACGCAGCAACTGCGTCAAGCGGTCCTCTCCCAGAGGTTGGAGCACATAGACCCGGCAGCGGGAGAGCAGCGCGGAGATGATCTCGAACGACGGGTTCTCGGTGGTGGCGCCGATCAGACGGATGGAGCCGCGCTCGACGTAAGGCAGAAAGGCGTCTTGTTGTGCTTTGTTGAAGCGGTGAATCTCATCGATGAAGAGGATGGTGCGGGAGCCATGGCGGGCGGCCTGCGCGGCCTGCTCCATAACCTGCTTGATCTCCTTGATGCCGCTCAGGACGGCGGAGAACTCAATGAAGGTGGCCTGGGTGGTTTCCGCAACGATCTTGGCCAGGGTGGTCTTGCCTACGCCGGGAGGGCCCCAGAAGATCATGGACGAGGATTCATCGCGCTCGATCTGGATGCGCAACGGTTTGCCGGGGCCGAGCAGGTGTTCCTGGCCGCAGTACTCGTTCAGGGTGCGCGGCCTCATGCGCTCGGCCAGCGGCGCACCTGCCATTGCATGGAGTGGATTCGCGGAGGCGCACTGCGAATGCTCAATTTCGCCGTCAAAGAGGCTCATGCGCGGCTCCTGGCGGAGCGATTGGTTCGATCCTCCGAATCGGGATTGGTGTTTCCCATCCTTGCGCCAGAAGGCGTCGCAAGGATGGGGCACGGGGTATTTTGATCGTGGCAGGCAAACAGCACGGAGCGTTGGCGGCTGGCCTCGTAGAGCAGGATGGAGGCGGCGATGGAGGCGTTGAGGCTCTCCACCGGGCCGGGGCAGGGAATGGTCAGGGCAGCGTCGGCCAGGGCGGCGATTTCCGAGGGGACGCCGTTGCCTTCGTTGCCGATGAGGATCGCCACCGGGCCCGCCAGATCGGCGCGGTGCGCGGCTACGGCGCCCTCTACGGCGGTGGTGTAGATGCGCAGGCCGGCTTGGCGCAGATGAGAAAAGGCATCCTCAACGGTTGCGGTCAGCAGCGGCAGGCGGAAGAGGCTGCCGGCCGAAGCGCGCACCGCTTTCTGGTTCCAAGGGCTTACTGTCCCTGGTAGAGCCACGACGCCAGCGGCGCCAAAGGCTTCGGCGGAACGGAGAATCGTTCCCAAATTGCCGGGGTCTTGCAAACCGGCCAACACTACCAGCAACGGCGGGAGGGTTTTTGCTCCTTGCGCTACAGTGGTCTCCCACCCTTGCGGTGAAGAACGCGGCAAGGGGAGATCTGTGCGGGAATCCCGAGAGGGAAGAAGATCGGCCCAGGTCCAGGCAGGCGGCTCGATCAAGGCGGCGATGGGCTGCGGCGTCTCGGTGGCCAGGGCGGAATCCATCAGAGCCTTGGACAGCAGCAGGCACTCGGTGACGGGGGGCAGAACAAGCGACTCGGCGAGGGATTCGGCGCCCTCGGCGACAAAGACGGTATCCAGGCGCAGGCCGGAGCGCAGGGCCTCGGCCAGCAGGTTTGGACCCTCGATGCCGGCCAGTCCGCGCGGGTTGCGGCCAGGGTGGGCCAGGGTCTGGCGCAGTTCCTTGAGCCGGGTGTTCTGCTTACTCTGTACAATGCGATAAGACACCGATGGGAAACCCCGTTGAACCGATTTTATGCCTTTTGGGCGGCAGATGCCGGTTGGGCTGGCCGGCGCGACTTGCAGCGCAGGCGGTGCAGGTGATAGTTTCCGATTTTGTGGCTTATGCATTGTGGGAACCGAGGTAGAGCTTGTCGTCGGCAGAGATCTTGCGCGTCCATCCCGATGAACCACAGCCGGACCGGATCGACTATATCGTCTCCTGTCTACGCAAGGGCGATGTCGTAGCCCTGCCAACAGACACCTTTTACGGCCTGGCCGTGGACCCGGTGAACCTGCGCGCGGTCGAGCGCATCTATCAGATCAAGACGCGGCAAAAGCACAAGCCGCTGTCGCTGCTCATTGCCTCGACGGCGCAAGCCTACGAACTGGCGCGAGACACCGATCCCCAATTGGACAAGCTGGCGGAGAAGTTCTGGCCAGGTCCGCTTACGATTATTGTGCGCGCCGGCACCAAACTGCCGCTGCGCTCCACGGCCAATACCGGCAACGTGGCGCTGCGGGTGCCGGATGCGGCGATTCCGCGGGCGGTAGTGGAGCGGCTGGGGCTGCCCATTACCGCGACCTCAGCCAATTTACAGGGTGCAGCCGAGTGTACCCACGCGGGCAGTGTGCGCGACCAGATCGGCGACCGCATTCCGCTGATCGTCGATGGCGGCCCGACCAGCCGGACGCAACCCACCACCATCGTCGATCTCTCGTTGGGCGCTGGGCGTTGGGAAGTGCTGCGCGAGGGCGCCATTTCTACCCATGAGATCGTCATGGTGTTGCAGCGGTAGGGAATAGGGACTAAGGACTGGGAAATAGTACGCCCTGTTCATCGATCTGAAGGTTCTGCATGGTAATCCCGGAAAAGTCGCAAACTCGCCGCTGGGCGCTACGCTGCGCAGTTGCGCTGGCCTGTCTTTTGGCGCTGGGCACGCTGGGCTGGTTTCGCTGGGTCTATTTGGAGATTGAGCGCTACGCCGCTGAGGATCAGGCAGCGCTGGCCGACGCGATCGGGGTCTTCGGCGCGGCGGAGTGGGACGGCCGGCCCTCGCCTGTCTATCGCGCCCGCCTGGAACACGCTCGTGTGCTCTACGAACATGGCCTCGCCCCTTTGATTATCACCATGGGCGGCGATGGCGGCGACGATTACTCCGAGGGCGGAGTGGGCCGAGAGTACCTGCGCAGCGTGGGGATTCCGGAACAGGCTATCATCGCCGAAACCGAGAGCCGCAATACCGAGGACTCGGCCAAGCGCATTGCCGTTATTGCGCGCGCCAACGGGCTAAAGCGGCTGGTGATTGTCAGCGATCCCACTCACCTGTTCCGCATTCATGAGATGTGCACCGCCGAGGGATTGCAGGTGCTGACCTCGCCGCGTCCCCACCCCATTACCGACGAGCGCCAACAGGCAGAACGCATCGGCCATGAGATGCTCAGCTACACCGCCTGGCGGCTGCATCTGCACTAAGCAGGCTGAAAAACTCTTCGGGAGGAACGGCACGGCTGAAGAAAAAGCCCTGCGCCTCGTCGCAATCGTGCGCCTTCAGGAATTCCAGATCTTCCGCCGTTTCCACACCCTCGGCGATGACGCGCAGATTCAGACAGCGGCCCATGCTGATGATGGCGCTGACGATGGTCTTCTGGTCGGCGGTCTCGCCGATGTGGTGAACGAAGGATTGGTCGATCTTCAGGGAATCGAGGGGGAATTTTCTCAGATAGCTGAGGCTGGAATAGCCGGTGCCAAAATCGTCGATGGAGACTTGCACACCCTTTTCCCGCAAGGTTTGGAGAATGGTTGCGGCGATCTCGGCATGTTTCATCAGTACGCTCTCGGTGATCTCCAATTCGAGAGCGTTCGGGGACAAGCCGGTTTTGCGCAAGGTGGCGAAGAGGTTGTCGAGAAACCCCTTGTCGTGAAACTGGCAGGCGGAGACGTTGACGGCGATGGAAGAGAGCGGCAAACCTGCATCGATCCAGGCGCGGGCTTGAGCGCAGGCTTCGCCCAGCACCCAGGCGCCGATGGGCAGAATGAGACCGGAATCTTCGGCAATGGGAATGAACTTCAAGGGAGGGACCGATCCGCGCGTGGGATGGGTCCAGCGGATCAGGGCTTCTGCGCCGGTAATGGCTCCCGTCTTGAGGTCGATTTTGGGCTGGTAGTGGAGGGTAAACTCTTGGCGTTGCAGGGTGCTGCGCAGGTCCTCCTCGATGGATTGGCGCTCCACGGCGAGAACGTTCATGGCCGGCTGGAAGAAGGCGAAGCTATGCTTTCCATTGCCTTTGGCGTGGTACATCGCGGTGTCAGCATTCTGCAGCAGAGTTTCCGCATTGAGGCCGTCTTCGGGGTAAATGCTGACGCCCATGCTGGCGGAGATGTGCAACTCGTGGTGATCGATGGAATGCACCTCGGCCACCGCCTGCAGGGCTCGCTTTGCCGCGCTGACGGCATCGGTGGGGTGTTGGACCTCCTGGAGCAGAAGGACAAATTCATCTCCACCCTGACGGCTGACGGTGTCAGGGGCGCGCACGCAACCCTGCAGCCGCTGGGCGATGGATTGCAGCAGCCTGTCGCCTGTCAGGTGCCCCAGCGAATCGTTGATGTGCTTGAAACCGTCCAGATCCAGGTAGAGCACCGCGACCTTTCCCGCGTGGCGGCTGGCCAGGGCGATGGCCTGGGTGATGCGGTCGTTGAGGAGCAGGCGATTAGGCAGGCCGGTGAGCGCATCGCACTCGGCCAGATGGGCAATCTGTTCGGCCAAAGCGTGCGCCACGCTGATGTCGCGAAAGACCAGCACCGAGCCGGCGACCGTTCCCTCCCGGTCGTGGATGGGCGCTACGGAGTCTTCAATGAAGACCTCATGCCCGTCGCGGCGGACGAGAATGCAGTTCACTGGCAGAGCGCCGATGCGATTCTGCGCCACCGCCTTGGCCATGGGATCCTGGGTGCGGATGCGGGTGGTGGCGTCCATGATGTGGAAGGCGTCGGCCAAGGGCTGTCCGGTGGCTTCCAAAAGAGACCAGCCGGTCATTCTCTCGGCTACGGGATTGAGGAAGGTGATATTCCCGGTGAAGTCGGTGCAGATGACGGCGTCACCAATGCAGTCGAGGGTGACCTGGGCGCGTTCCTTTTCCGCGAAGAGGGTTTCGTCGAGAATCTTGCGTTCGACGGCATTGCGCAGGGCGCGCATCAGATCGCGGGTTCCAAACAGGCCCTTGAGGAGATAGTCTTGCGCGCCTTCTTCGATGGACTTACGGGCGGTCGCTTCGTCCTTCTGGTTCACGAGCAAGACGATGGAGACGCGGGGCGCTATCTTACGGACCCTCTGCACCGCTTCCTGTTCGGTTGAACTGGGCGAATCCAAATCGATGAGAACGACGTCCACGTCCTGTTGGGCGAGAAAGCTCTCGGCATCGTCGAGACAAGCCGCCTGCTCCAACGCAAAGGAATAAAGGCCTTGGTGGCGGAACATCGCGGCGATCGAGCGAGCCACCGTGGGGGTGCTTGCAATCAAGAGCGCCGTCCTGAGTTGTATCCTGCCCATTTGCCACACTCCGCTGCAACATTCTCAGCGAGGGGATGGTGCGAGGCCCAAAAACCGAGTCAGCGGGAACCACTGTGGACGGGTCCCGTAGGGGCAGATCCTCGTTCAAGGGTAGAAACGAGCGACGGCCCAAAAAACGACTCTGGAGAATCGACATAACCTGTGAAAATGCTGGTGCACCACCGAGCCTATGCTCGCTGGGAGGGGGACGAACGTTCTATATTGCTCAGGTAACGGGACCGATTCCCGATTCCGGCGCTGCTTGCGTTGGCACTTTACTGCTGTCCCCAACTGAGTTTGCTGCGCAGGGCCTCGAAGAAGCCGCTCTCGCTCAAGCGCACCAGATTGACGGTGTGGTTGGAGCGGTGGCAGCGCACTTCGTCGCCGCGGCGCAGTTCGACGGCCAATTGCCCATCGACGGTCAGGTGCGCGGTGTTGGATTCGCCCTCGGCGCGCACCGTGAGGGCGGCGTCTCCACGCACCACGATGGGCCGCAGGGTGAGCAGGTGAGGACAGATGGGGGTCACCACCAAGGCGTCAACATCGGGCGTCAGGATGGGCCCGTTGGCGGCCAGCGAATAGGCGGTCGAGCCGGTGGGGGTGGAGACGATCACGCCGTCAGCGCGAAAGCTGGCCACGCTCTTGCCGTCCAGTTCGACGGCAAAGTCGCCCATGCGCGCCGCTTCGCCCTTGGAGACGACCGCCTCGTTCAGCGCTTCGTAGCTGCAGCGCAGGGCCTCGCTGCGCCACAATTCCACATGCAGCAGGGCGCGGGCGTCGAGAGTGTGGCAGTTGCCGCACCAGCCCTCTAAGGTGGCGTAGAGATCGGCCAGGCGCACCTCGGTGAGAAAGCCCAGGTAGCCCAGGTTGACGCTGAGCAGTGGGGTTCCAGTAGCGGCGAAGGTGCGGGCCGCGGCCAGCAGCGTTCCGTCGCCTCCCAGCACGATGACCAGCGCGGGATTCCAACTGGGCAACGCGGCACAATCGATGGCTGGTGCCGCATCGGTGTAACCGCCGCCGATCTTGTCCAGCAGCGGTTCGTAGCCGTGCTGGCGCAGCCAGGCAATCAGCTCCGGCAACAACCGCACCAGCTCTTCCTTCTTCGGCTTGCAGACTATCGCTACGCGCACCATGGCTTCCAGTGTACCAACAGCGTCGGAGTTACCTGTCGTGGGGCCGATCGCAGAGGGCTGTCCACAGCCACAAAAGAGCACCGGATCTCTTTCTTGAGCAGGATCGTCTAGCTCCGCTCACGGCGCCGGGCGTAGAGCAGGAACTCCTTGTTGCCTTCCATGCCGGTGATGGGGGAGTCGATGATTTCGACCACCTCCCAATCCAGAGAGCGCACGCAATCGGCGACCTTGTCGATGGCCAGTTGGTGGGCCTCGGGGTCGCGCACGATGCCGCCCTTGCCCACATGGCCGCGGCCGGCTTCGAACTGCGGCTTGACCAGCACCACCGCCTCGGTCAATGCTGGTGCGGCGGCCAAGACCGGGCCTAGCAGCAGGGTGGCGGAGATGAAGCTGACGTCCATCGCGAGCAGGGTGGGGGCGGGCCAATCGGGCTGGGCGGCGAGCGCGCCAGCTTCGAGCAAGCGCGCGTTAGTACGCTCCAGCAGGCGGACGCGGGGATCGATGCGCAGCTTCATGTGAATCTGGCCAAAGCCGGTATCGACGGCGGTGACCTGGGCGGCGCCATGCTGCAATAGGCAGTCTGTAAATCCGCCCGTAGAGGCGCCCACATCCAGGCAGGCGCGGTCTTGGAGCGCGATCTTCCAGTGTTCGAGCGCGGCGGCCAGTTTCAGGCCGCCGCGGCTGACGTAGGGCAGATCCTCGCCCAACATACGGATCGCCGCATCCGCCGGCACCGGTGCGCCCGGCTTGTCCACCTTTTGTTCGTTGACCAGCACCCGGCCGGCCAGGATGAGGGCACGGGCGCGCTCGCGGCTAGCGGCGCAGCCCTGCTCGACCAGCAGGATGTCCAGCCTTGTCTTGGTCTTGCTTGTTTTTTCGGTTTTGGTCGGATCGCTCATGGCTGCACAAGAAAAACAGCCAAAGGATCTCCCCGAGAGGATGAACTCCTTTGGCTGTTTCAGTTTATACCGGCAATGCTGGGTGGGCGCAGCTTGAAACTGCTGCAAAGAAACTCAGGATGCCGGCACCGGCATGGCCTGGCAGGTTGCGAGGGAGGCAGAATACTTGGTAGTCGCCGTGTCGGGCAGGTAGCAGGGCAGGCCATAGCCCGGCTTGCGGCTGACGTTGCCAGCATTTCCGCTGCTGCCGTTCTGGGTGGTGGTGTGCATGTCCACAATATTGCCTTCCACCGGGATGGTGGTGTCGACCAAGTCCGTCGTGGTGGTGAGGATGGTGAGGAAGTTGCTGTCGGGTGACGAGACGTAGACCTTGCCGTACTCCGAGTTTTGTGTGGAGGAGATGGAGCGCGGATGGCCCATAACGGGGAGCGCGCTGGCGCCACCCTTCTCGACGGTGCGGCTGCTCAGGTTCACCACTGTAACCGTGCCGTCGGTCTGGTTGGCGGTATAGGCGCGGCTGCCGTCGTAGAGCACGGTGACGGCGGCGGGGTTATTGCCTACCTTGACCGTGTAGGTGGTTCCGAAGGTGGCGCTGTCGTTGCCGTACTCGTCCAGGCTCACATCGATAATGCTGATGGTGCTGCCGTCGTAGTTGGCCACCACCAACTGGCTGGTGGCGGTATTGTACTCAGCGTAAACCGGGCCGGCCACAGAGGTCATGCCGGTGGTTCCGTTGGGCGGAGCAATGCCGGTCGCGGTGACCGCCGCGGTGGAAAGCGGCAGTAGCGGGTGGCAGTTTACCGTCTGTCCAGACTGGTTGGCGAAGGGGGTGCAACTATCCAGGGTATTGGTTTGGATATTGATGACCGAGACCGTATCGCTGCCCCGGTTGAGTACGAACAGCCGCCTGCCATCGCTACTGGGCAGCGCATAGACCGGGCATTTACCCACCGCGATGGCGGTATCTGCCGTATTTTGAGAGATCTCGATGGGCGTAACCAAGCCGTTCTGGGCGACCGCCGCCGGCGCAGTGTTGCAGTCGGTTCCATTGCTGTCAATCACCTGGCTGATGGCATAGTTGCGCTCGCCGATGCTGGTGGCACCAATTACCATTACTGGCACGGGAGCCACGGGGATGGTGAGCTTCAGCGTCGCCGGCGAGGAAGTGAAGACATCCACGTCGCTTCCCGCAAGGTCGGCGGCCCACAATCCGGCCACCGGCGCAAAGAGGCCGATGGGATTGGCACTGCCGGCCAGCGTGGAATAAGTCACGTTCTTGGCCTGCAGCGAACTGCTATTGACCGGGAAGTTGGTCAAAGTGCTGTCGCTATTGACCGTGTAGCCCGTAGTGCCGGTTCCATCCAGAGCGAAAAGCAGCGGGCCAGGGCCAATGGGCGCCTGGGCCATAATGGTATCGCCAGAGTAATCCACGAGGGTGGCGATGCCCGGCGCAGAGGTTGACGAGGCCGAGACCACGGCCACAAAGGAAGAGGGCTGCGGCGTTGGGCCGGATTGCTGAATCGGCGTAACCACCGAACGATAGGTGCTGCCACATCCGGCGATCAAGGCGACAGCCGTCAGTGCCGCGCCCGCTGTAACCAACCGCGTACGCGTCTGGCCTAAATTCATGGGAAAAAGCCTCATTCAGTTCTTTCCTGCTTACCTGAGCGATTGTAAATCAGGAGGCCATGTTCGGGAACGCCGCGGCCCTGAGACTCCCCCCTGAAGGTGAATTCCGGTGGGCGGAAGCACCCTTTGTCCCGTCCTTTCCAGCCTGTATCGGCCTCGACCGGCAGCCAGCGCGGGCCTAGGAGTAGACGCAGGCGGAAGCTACAGGGGATCGGGGCAAGCGCAGCGTTTACGATGGAATCTGACCCGCATGATGAATCGATCTCCGCTCTTCTGGCAATCCAAACTCGTTCTTTTACTGATTATGCCGGCGGTGGCCGCGGGCTTGATCTTGCAGGCCCATTGGTGGGTCGTGAATATGCCGGCGGTGGCCGTGTGGACACTGGGGTTGAGCGGATTGCTCGGCTTGGCGGCGTGGAAGACCGGAACCGCGACCCCCTGGGCGGCGATAACCGGAACCGCGATTGCCGCCAGCATTACATTCTCCACCGCCATCTACCCTTACCGTTCCTGGCAGACCGGTCTGGTTCCATTGCTGACACTGCTGGTGCTGACCTCGCTGGCCACGCGGGTGGGACTGGCCAACCGGGAGGATCTGCAAGCGGCAGAGGAACCGCACGATCGCAACGCCGCGCAGGTGGCCGCCAACCTGGGTGTGGCCGCGCTGGTATCGAGCGATGCCATGCAGTCGCTCTTGCTGAACTGCGGGCGGCTGACGGGTGTGGCGCCGGTCTTCGCAGTAGGTTTGGCCGCGCTGGCAGAGTCGGCGGCCGACACGGTCTCCTCGGAGATCGGCCAGGTGCTGGGCGGCGCGCCGCGCCTGTTGACCACCGGACGCCGCGTCGAGCCGGGTACCGATGGGGCCATCAGTTGGCTGGGGACGGTGGTAGGAGCCGTCGCCGCCGCTCTGGTTGCCGGAGCCGGAGCGCTGGCCCTGCACGGCGGAGGCGAGATGTTCTGGATTGCCCTGGGCGGTGGGGTCTTCGGGCTCTTTTTCGACAGCCTGCTGGGAGCGACGCTGGAAGGTAAGGGCTGGCTGAACAACGATGCGGTGAATTTCCTTTCCACCCTGAGCGCGGCGGGATTCGCCCTGTTGCTGCTGATGTTCTTATCGTATTCCTAACGAATCTGGATCTTTGAGGCCTGCGGTTTCCCACCCTCGCTCCCAAAAACGGCGTATGGATGTGGCACGGAGCTTCATCATGAAGCTTCAGGACGCCGGTCCGGATCGAGGATAGGGTTTACTTGGTCAATTCGCCGAGCAGCACTTTGGCCTTGACGGCCAGAGTATGCGCTCCGTCCACGTCGCCGGAGTCCAGGGCAAGGTGGGCTTTCTTGAGGAACTCGCGGATTTGACAGGCGGTCTTTAGCTCTGAATCGTTGAGCTTGCGGGCGATGCTGCTCAATCCGCGCTCGGTGGCGGCGATGGAATTGGCCGTCTCCCGGCCCTGAACAGAGCTGCCGCCGGAGGTGAGCTGACCGATGGCGCTCACGCCGGGACTGCCACTGGAGGCCTGCTGGGGATTGCGATTTACCGGCTTCCTGTGATGGACCGGCGGCTTGGCGGCTTCCTGGGGCTGTTCCGCGGGCTTGGGAGCTTCCGCCGTTGGCGCTGGCGCGGGAAGCGCAATCTCAGCCTGAGGCTGAGGCGCCGGTTCAAGAGCGGGCGCGGGGGCTGGTTGCACCACCACGGGCGGTGCGGTCTGCTGCACCGGGAGCTTGCTGGCCCGGTGAAAGCAGCCGGTCAACAGCAGCGGCAACACCCACGCAACACTCTTCAAAGGCAACTTCATCCAACAAGACCTTTCTGGCTCAAACTCTTTACCGCCAGGCTGCATCTGTTCCGATGCTGGCTATAGAAAATTCTTTTCAGCGGGTGCGATCATTTTAATATGCGTCCTGGCTTGGAGGGTCTATTTCGCGGCCTCTGAGAGGAGGTTCGTGGTGCCGGCGGCTGGTTTCCGCGGGCAGAAGCGGAAGGCGCAACAGGAACTCCGCCCCAACTCCCTGCTTCGATTGTACTTCGATACTACCGTGGTGGAGTTGGAGAATGCGGTAGGTCATGGCCAGGCCGATGCCGCTGCCCTCGGCCTTGGTGGTGAAATAGAGGTCGAAGATCTTCTCGCGAATCTCCTCGGCAATCCCCGGTCCCTGGTCGCGAATACGCAGCAGGGCGCTTCTCGGCCCCGGCGAGGCGCCTTTGTTCTCGGCGGGCTCCTCTTCGAGGATCACTTCCAGTTGGCCGCCCTCGGGCATGGATTGCGCGCCGTTCTGAATCACATTGAGCGCGGCTTGCTTGAGCAGATCGGCGTCCACCAGCACCGGCAGCGACCGCTCCGGCAGGCGGCTGAGCAGGGCGACATTGCGGGTGCTCAACTCCGCCCGGGCCAGGGCTAGCACGTCGCCTAGCACGGCACACAGATCCTGCTCGCGCAGCTGCAACTCGACCGGGCGGGAGAAATCCACCAGCGTCTGCACCACCCGGTCAAGGCGGTGAATCTCGCTATCGATAATCTCCAGGTGGCGCACAGCCGGCGCGCAACTGCCGTCGAGTTTGGTCTTGAGCAACTCCAAGTGGACGACGATGGCGTTGATGGGGTTTTTGACCTCGTGGGCGACCCCGGAAGTAAGCCGTCCGATCGCCGCCATGCGCCGGGAGAGTTCCAACTCGCTGCCGATCTCGGCCACCGACTCCAGATCATGCAAAGTGACCAGTGCGCCCAAGTCATGGCGCGAGTCGCTGTCGTGGATGAAATCGACCGAAGCCTGGATGCGGCGGCCGGTCTCGGTGCGGATCTCCTGCTGGGCCAGGCTGGCGTGGGCCGCGAAGGCGGCTTGCAGGGTGCTCCCCAGCAGAGTGGCTGGGTCGAAGATCTCCGCCGCACGCTGGCCCAGGATGCGGCCGCTCTCCAGGTGCAGAAAGCGCCGCGCCGCTTCGGAGACCAGCACCGCCCGTCCATCGCCGGTAAAGAGCAGAATGCCGTCTTGCAGGTTGCCGAGAATCTGATCCAGATTCTCTTTGAGGGCGCTGAAGACTTCCTGGACATTTTTCATGCGCTGACCGATGATCTCGATCTTGCTGGAAACCTGGGCGGCAGTGTCCTGGCGCAGCGCATCCGCTTCATTGCCGGCGGCCAGCGAGGCGGTGGAAAGATGGGTCCAGTAGTCGAGCTGGCGGCTGATCTCCTCCAATGGGCGCAGGGCCAGATTGCCCAACAGGAAGGCCACCAGCAGCGCCGTGGCCAGCGCCACTCCCATCAGGGTCACCGCCTCGCGCAGCCAGGGCGCGTAAACGGCGCGCAGAAAGGTGGTGCGCACGCCCACATGCACGGTGGCAAAGGGAGCACCGTTGCGCTCCAGCGGCACGACTACGTCGAAGACCTCAGGGGGGCCAAGCACGGACTTGATCAGCGCCGGAAAACTGGCGTCGAGAAGCTGCCGATAGTCGGGCCGCGCCGGCAGCGGTTTGTCTTCGTTCTCGGGATCGGTGCTGAGCAGCGTGCTGTTCTGAAAGTCGCCGATATTGATGTCGTAGACGGTGAGCGAGTAGCGGTTGACGGAGTCGATCACCGCCTCCAGCGCCTGATTGTCGCGCACCGCCCCAGCGGTGAGATTGCGCAGCTCGGCGGGATTGTTGGGATCGACCTTGCGGTCCTTCAGGCCGGTCTCCAGCGCCTCCAGCAGCGCCAGGCGAATCTGGTTGGCCACCATACGGTTAGTCTCGTAGGACTGCTGCACCGCCGCGTGCAGCAACTGGCTGACGTAGACCAGTGACAGCACCCCGGCAATGAGAAAGACCAGGGCGGTAATGGCCAGCACAAGTTTGGTCTTCAGGCGCATTCCGTGTCTATTTTCCTTAGTCCCTGTCTTTGTACTCCTTGAGCTTGTTGTGCAGGGTCTTCAAGCTGATGGCCAGGATCTCGGCGGCACGGGTCTTGTTCTGGCCGGTGGATTCCAGGGTGCGCTCGATCAGCAGCCGCTCGGCCTCGTCCACGGTGGCACCAACGCGGAGAGGGATCATGCTTGCGTCGAGAGCCTGGACGGCTGGTCCTCCTGCGGCTTTGGCGAAGCCGGGGGGCAGATGGCCAACGTCCAGCGGAGCGCCGTCGGGGCAGAGAATCACCGCCCGCTCAATGGTGTTGCGCAGCTCGCGGGCGTTGCCCGGCCAGTCGTAGGACTTCATGCGGTCGAGCATGGAGGCGGCCACGCCCGAGACTCGCCGATTGTGCTTCTTGTTCATCTCCGCCACCATGGCCTCGGTGAGATCGGGCAGATCGTCCAGATGCTCGCGCAATGGCGGCAAGGCAATATTGAAGACGTTGAGGCGATAGTAGAGGTCGGAACGCAACTGTCCGCTGGCCACGGCCTGCGCCGGGTCGCGATTGGTGGCGGCCAGCACCCGCACGTCAACTTCCTGCTCGGCGCGCGCACCCAGCCGCCGGAGCTTGCGCTCTTCCAGAACACGGAGCAATTTGGCCTGGGTGGGCGGCGGCATCTCGCCCAGCTCGTCCAGCAGCAGCGTTCCTCCCGAGGCCAGCTCGAAGCACCCGGCGCGGCGCTCGACGGCTCCAGTAAACGCGCCCTTTTCGTGGCCGAAGAGCTCGCTCTCGATCAGTGTCTCGGGGATGGCGGCGCAGTTGACGGCAACGAACGGGCGCTGCTTGCGCGGGCTCAGGTCGTGCAGAGTGCGGGCCACCATCTCTTTGCCGGTGCCGCTCTCGCCGGTGATGAGGACGGAAACGTTGGAGGGCGCGATTTGCTCGATGAGCGAGAAGATCTCCCGCATCGACCGCGAACTGCCCACCATCGAGCCCAGCAGGCCAGTCTCGCGCAGGCGGCGGCGGGCCACTTCCAACTCGATTTCGGTGTCGCGCTGGCGCGTGGCATTGGCCAGAATGGTGCGCAGACGGGTGGCGTCGACCGGCTTTTGCAGAAAGTCGTAGGCGCCCAGCTTCATGGCGTCTACAGCCAATTGAATAGAACCCATGGCGGTGAGGACCACGACGGCGAGGTTGGCGTTGAGGCCGGAGCCTGCTTCGCTGAGCTTGGTGAGCAGGCCCAGGCCGTCCATGCGCGGCATCTTGAGGTCGGTGACCACGATGGCTGGATCCCAGGCCAGCGCCTTCTCCCAGCCCTCAATGCCGTCGCGGGCGGTCTCGGTGCGGTAACCCCAGCCGGAAATCAACTCTGCCAGACCCATCAGCGCATGGGGTTCATCTTCGACAATCAGAATCTTGACGGTGCTCGGCATGAAGAGCGGCGGCGCTTTCTCAATCGATCCACTGCCCCTGGGCCGGTTCGAGCCAGCCAGCAAAGCAAATGCCGCACTACATCTTTTTACCATGCAGGGAGCTATCCGGCTGTGTCTCCTGCCCCAGGCTGGCGGCGGTGGCCTGGCGAATCGCCTCCATCGGCCCGGCCAGCCGCGGGTCGTCGCGGTTCAAGGCTTGCGGCAAATGATAGACCGCATTGGACAGTTCCTCCGGATTGGCCTTCTGAATGAACTCGCTCCACACCATGAAGTAGGTCCAGCGGGGCTGTTTGGCCAGCACTTCGGGCGCGGGCAGCTTGCCCACCTCGGCCAGGGCGATGGGCTTGGGCCCAGCCAACTGGATCATGCTGTCATAAAAATCCTGCTTGAACTCGCCGTAGATGTCCATGCTGGCCACATCGACGACATCGTCGCCAGGATAGTAGACGGAAATGGCCGGCCAATCGGGATTGGGCGCGTTCACATTCCACACCCAGACCAGGTTGTCCAGGTGATGGACGTTGACGAAGCGGTCGTAGAGCATACGATAAAGCGCCGCCGAGCCGTCCTTGCCCGGCCGGCCGCCCCACCAGAACCAGCCTCCATTCATCTCGTGATAGGGGCGGTAGAGCACAGGAACATGGGCGTCGCGCAACTGGCGTAGATAGCCCGCCACCACGTCCACCTGATCGCACCAGCGCTTGTTGAGCGCCGAGCCGGGAGTCAAAAGCTCCTTCCATTCGGCGTCGGTCAGATGGCCCTGCACGCTGTCTTTGAAGGTGACCGGCTCATCGTCCAGCGGGCGCACCTCGTGCCAGGTCAGGGCGATCACGGAGCCGTGCTGGTACTGGCGCTCCACCTCGGCGACAATGTCGGGCCGGGCCAGCACCGAGTCCTTGTCCTCGCCGCCGGAAAAACCAAAATCCTGACCGTAGAGGCCGGGATACTTGCCGGTCAGTTCCCAGGCCATGTCGGTCCAGCGCAGGCCCACATTGGGGTAGTTGTGCTGGCCGGTAATGATGTTCTTGCCGCCGATGGATTGGAGGTAGGCGAGCAGCGCCCGCGCCTCGGGAGAGGCATGGGGATTGACCGCCTGGGGCGCGCTCTGCGCCCACCCCGCACTGGCAAAGAGGACAATCGTGAGAAAAAGGAGAACACGCTTTAGGGCCATGGCAAACGTCCTTTCGTGGCGAAGCGGATTATACCCGATAACGTTATCGCGAGGGAACCGGGGGGGCGGTCCTAGTTCGCCACGGTTCGAAAGCCATCAATCATGACTATATATGGGCGTTTATCTAAACATCTCAGGCTCTATACAAAAACCAGCCTGGGTATGCAAATAATGCGACGAAGATTCAATCGCTTGAAGCATTTCATTACGATATACTTCTTTGCACTCTTAGGAGAACTTGAAAGGCGATTTGAAAATGAGCGAAGAAAGAAAGAGCATTGATTTGCTTGGAATTGCGCCCTATGGTGAGGCGATCAACACAGTATCAAAAGGTGGGGTAGAATTCGTGAACGGTTTGTTGACTCGAATTTGTTACCCATTTGCGGAGGAGTTTGGGCTCTCCCTGCAAGATAGAGTTCGTGGATGGAGATTCACAAACTTATATGCGATTGCGAAAAAGGCAAAACCTCTACTAGATGCTATGCCCAACTCAGAAGCGATCAGAGCACATCCACGTCTTGTTTCGCGCATCGTTGAGGAGGGATCTTGGAGCGATGACGATGTTGTTCAAGCACATTGGGCTGGCCTTTTAGCCTCATCCTGCACGGCTGACGGCAAAGATGAAGCGAATCTGGTTTTTATCAACTTGTTGAACCAACTTACATCTGTGGAAGTTCATATCCTCCAATATGCCTGCACTTCTGGGCAAAAAAGAATTTCGAATGCAGGGTGGATCTTATCAGCGCCGATTGTCATCGCACAGGAGCAATTAGTGAGTATCGCTGGTATTTCGGATAGGCACCGATTAGACCGCGAATTGGACCATCTGAGAGCCTTAGGGCTCTTGGCGAAAAATGCTGGTTTTCAGGCATTTGGATTGGATTTTTCAGCAGTGATCACACCGGAGCCCCTGGCGCTTCATCTCTATGTCAGATGTCAGGGAGAATCCCGTTCACCCGAGGAGTATTTTCGCTTTCAATTTGGCCTCGAAGTGGGATGATTTTTCAGAGATTGGACAGAGAGTTGGTATCGGAATATTGTGGGCGAATCGGTGATGCGAGTGGCCCGAAATTCAACCTTCAATAAGAAAGCGGGAAGCCGTCCCGGCGGGTCGGCATGAAAGTAGCCAAGGGTGGACCCTTAGCACCGCGAAGGAGAACCCCTGGGAAGCAGCGTCCCCGCGCGCAGCCGCCCCGCAGGGCCGGCCTGATGATCGTCTTGCCATGTTTGTGGCCCCGTGAGGCACGTTTAGGAAACCACTGATTAAGTGCGTTTTCTTTGACCCAACTTTCCCTCAGGGGCTAAAGCCCATTGATCCTATGAGCTTTATGTACGGGCTAAAGCCCGTACCCTTCAAACCGCTGACTTAATCAGAAGTTCCCGAGGTGTGCCAGATAATCGGCAGGCGAGAGCACGGTCACCCCATTGCGCATTGGTTCCGGAAAGTGCTTCAAGTTTCCTGTCACCAGCCATGCGCCGGCTGCGTGGGCCAAGGCGATGAAGGGAGTATCTTTCGGGTCGGGGCAGGGATAAGGCCACAATGCTGGGTCTGGAAGCCTCATGCTCTCCTCTATCAAAAATTCCAGCCAAAGAGGCAGAAACCCGTGACGATGGAACTTGGCGCGCCGGACAACTTCCCGGTATTCTGCTGCGACTCTGGGACTGGTCACGAGATGAATCATGCCTCTCAATGCCAGATCCGCAACGATCTTTGCCGGCGCTCCGACCGGATTGATGCCGGCAGAGACGATGACGTTAGTGTCGAGAACAATGAGGCGCATTCCTACTCGTCCCGCGGGGAACTGCGAATGCGATTGATCTCTGCTTCAATCTCTTCGTCGCTCGCGAGATTGGCTCCAGACTCTTTGGCCAGACGCCAATCCTCGCGGAGGCTGGCCAGCGCCATGGCCCGCCGGAGTTCGCGGTCTTCCTTCACTACATCGCCAAAGACAGGAACCAGAAAGAAGGCAGGGCCGTTCTGACCAACCAGCAGAGTGGTTTCTTCCGCAGGGACTTCCTGTAAAGCCTTGGCCCCGCGCGTTCTGAACTCGCGCAGCGAAACTTGCCGCATGGAACACCTCTGAGGATTAGCGTAGCCATAATGGCAACGCTAGTCAATGACGCCGCGATGCCCATTCCATCGCGACCGGCAACGGCCGGCGGGGAGAAGCACATGTTTGAAGAGGACGGTATTTGGCGGGGATAAGGACTTATCCAGCTTTTTCCGTCAATTCCGCCCAGCGGGCGTAGAGGGTGGCGCTCTCTTCTTCGGCGTGGGCCAGTTCGGTGAGGGCGGCTTGGAGGGCGGCGGCGTCGGTGCAGATGGCCGGGTCATCGATGTGGTGGCGGGCCGCTTCCAGGCGGGCGTCCGAGACTTCCACCTTCTGCTCGATGACGGCGAACTCGCGGGCTTCCAGGTAGGAGAGCTTTTTCTTGGTGGAGTTGGAAGAAGGTAGCGAGCTAGCCGGATTAGCGGAGTTAGCGCGGTTAGCGTTGCTGGCGCGGTTCGACTGGCTGGCCTTGGCGACCTCTTCCTGCTCCACCATCCAGTCTTCCCACTGGGAGAAGTCGGCGAACTGACCGATGTGGCCGCGGCCGTCCAGACCCAGAACGGTGGTGGCGACGCGGTTCAGCAGATAGCGGTCGTGGGTGACCAGGATCAGCGCGCCGGGAAAATCGGCCAGATTCTCTTCCAGGATCTCCAGGGTGGGGATGTCGAGGTCGTTGGTGGGCTCGTCGAGCAGCAGCACGTCGGCGGGCTCCAGCATGAGCTTGGCGATGAGCACACGGGCGCGCTCACCGCCGCTGAGATTGCGGACGGGCTGGTTCAACTGCTCGCTGCTGAAGAGAAAGCGGGTGGCCCAACTGGCCACGTGAATGGTGCGGTCCTGGTAGATGACGGAGTCGCCCTCGGGGGCCAAGGCGCGGCGCAGGGTCAGATCCTCGTCCAGCTCGCGCATTTGGCTGAAGTAGACCAGGCGCAGGGTTTCGGCGCGCTTGATGCGGCCGGCGAGCGGCTGAATCTCACCGCGCAAGAGGCGCAACAGCGTGGATTTGCCGCTGCCGTTAGGGCCGACCAGACCGACCTTGCTACCGGCGGTGAGGATGAAGTTGAGGTCTTCAAACAAGCGCCGGCCGGGAATGGCTTCTCCGGCGTCCTGGCTGGGGGGCACGTCGTAGGCCACGCCTTCGAACTCCACCAGTCGCTTGGTTTTGCGCTGGCTGGCCTCGAAGTCGATGCCGGCTGAAGAGGTTCCGGTGCGGGCGTTCATCTCCGCCAGTTGGCCAATCATGGCATGGGCGGTGTCGATGCGGGCCTTCGATTTTGTGGTCCGGGCCTTGGGGCCACGGCGCAGCCACTCGATCTCGGTTTTGACGCGATTGCGCAGGCTCTCCTGCTGGCGGCTCTGCGACTCCAGGTAGGACTGCTTTTCTTCCAGAAAGCGGCTGAAATTGCCCTTCACGCGCAGCAGACCCTCGGCGTAGACCCGGCTCAGCTCGACAATCTGACTGCTGGTTGCCTCCAGAAAATAGCGGTCGTGGCTGACGGTGACGACTGCGTAGGCGGCACTCTTTACGAGTTCCTCTAACCACTCGATGCCGGCCACGTCCAGGTGGTTGGTGGGTTCGTCGAGCAGCAGTACGTCGGGAGCGGAGACCAGGGCCTCGGCGATAGCCAGACGCTTGCGCCAGCCGCCCGAGAGAGCAGCGGCCTCGGCGTTCAGATCGGTGAAGCCGGCGCGGCCGGAGACCTCTCTCAGCGAGCCCTCGTGTTCGCTTTCCAGGACGTGTGCGGCGGTCAGGGCGTTCTTCAGCACTTGGCGGACGGTCAGACCGGAATCGAAGCGCGAGTCTTGAGGTACATAGGCGGCGCGGGCGCGCTTGCGCACCGCAAGTTCGCCGGAATCCGGCTCGATTTGCCCGGCCAAGACTGCCAGCAGCGTCGATTTGCCGGCTCCGTTGGGGCCGATTAGGCCGATGCGGTCGCCATCGTCGACGGTGATCGAAATGTTCTTGAACAGCGGCACGGCGCCGAACTGCTTTGTGACGGATTGGGCATTGAGAATGGGAGGCATAAAAACGAGGGACCAAGGGACTAGGGGCTAGGGACTAGGAAATAGTCCGGCGAACAGGAAACGAGGGAACAGGAAACGAGGGAACAGGGAACAAGGGAACAGGGAACAAGGGAACAGATCGCGGTTGTCAGTTGTCGGACCCGGGTGGTGGGGGCAGCTTTCAGTATAGTGCGTGGCGGGTTGCCGGTTGGGGCGCAGGCGCAGCGGACGCCGCTTTTGCCGGGGCGGCGGCGCCGATGGGTGAAGTCCTGGAAACGGCCAGCGATAGCGGCGGGGGCGCTGCTCGGCCTATACTTTGCAGGTGCAGTTTTGCTGAAAGAGGTTTTTTATGGCTTCATCGGCTGTTGAATTTGCCCACCAGAACCATCCCCGCTTCCTGGAGGAGTTGAAGGCGCTGCTGCGTATCCCTTCCATCTCCACCCTGCCCGAGAATCGGGGCGATTGCCGGCACGCCGCCGAATCGCTGGCCGCGGAGTTGCAGCGCATCGGCATGGAGCACGTGCGCCTGATCGAGACCGAGGGCCACCCGCTGGTCTATGCCGACTGGTTGCACGCCGCCAGCAAGCCCACCGTGCTCTGCTACGGGCATTACGACGTGCAGCCGGTCGATCCCATCGACGAATGGATCAGCCCGCCCTTCAAGCCCGTCGAGCGCAACGGCAACCTCTATGCCCGCGGCGCGGTAGACGACAAGGGCCAGGTCTATGCCCACGTGAAGGCCTTCGAGTCGCTGCTGGCGACGGGCGGCAAGCTGCCGCTGAATGTGCGCGTGCTGCTGGAGGGCGAGGAAGAGGTCGGCGGCGAGGGCATCGCCGATTTTGTCGCTTCCAAACCGGCGGAGCTGCAAGCGGATTTCGCCCTGGTCTCGGATACCGAGATGTTTGCTCCCGGCCTGCCCACGTTGTGCGTGGGGTTGCGGGGCATGATTTACACCGAACTCGAGGTGCGTGGGGCCAAGACCGATCTGCACTCCGGCATGTACGGGGGCGCGGCGCCCAATCCTTTCATGGCCCTGGCGCAGATGCTGGCCCGGCTCAAGGACGAGGATGGGCATATTCTGATTCCCGGATTCTACGACGAGATCATTCCGCCCAGCCCGGCGGAACTGGCCGCCTGGCGCAGCCTGCCCTTCGACGAGGAGCACTATCGCATCTCCGAGGTGGGTTCGCGGGCGCTGGTGGGCGAATCAGGTTATAGCGTGCTGGAACGCACTTGGGCGCGACCCACGCTGGACGTGCACGGCATCCCCGGCGGGTTTACCGGGGCGGGCGCCAAGACGGTGATTCCGGCGCGGGCGCTGGCCAAGGTCTCAATGCGCCTGGTTCCCGGCATGACCCCGGCCGCGACCTTCGCGCTCTACAAGGATTACGTGGAGAAGATCGCTCCGGCGGGTGTGGACGTGGAAGTGCGGCTCATCCACGCCGGCGACCCCTGTCTGATTCCGGTCGACAATCCCTACATCCAGGCCGCCACCCGCGCGCTGAAGGAGGTCTGGGGCGAGGAGACGGTCTTTATCCGCTCCGGCGGCTCGATTCCCATTGTCGGTGACTTCGCCCGCCACCTGGGTCTGCCCAGCGTGATGATGGGTTTTGGCTTGCCCGACGATAACATCCACGCTCCCAACGAGAAGTTCTGTTTGAAGAACTATGAGTTGGGCATCGCCTCGCTGATCCGCTTTCTGGAAGAAGCAGGGAAGTAACTCCAGTGCAGCCGGGGGAAGGGGGGCGCCTATCGAGGCGCCGCGCCAGTCCAATTGGATCTGCGGGTTCCCACGGGGCGCATTCTCCGCCGGTTGGGGGCTTGACGGCCAGCATCGCATAAGCTGGATTTGGGGAGAGTGACGACGTGGCATCGAATGCGGAGTTCGAAGTAACGCCGGGCGCGACTGTAGCAGCGGACCAGACGGCAGTTCTGGACTCCATCCTGGTGGCCGTGGGCGCGGTGCCGCCGGCCTTGGCTGGGGAAGCCAAAATCGAGTTCCGCAACGTGGCCATCTCCTTTAACGACCGACCGGTGCTGCACGATGTTAGCTTTTCCGTGGCGCAAGGGCAGACGCTGTGCATCCTGGGCCGCAGTGGCGTGGGCAAGTCCGTGGCCCTGCGCATCCTGATGGGCTTTCTCAAGCCGGATGCGGGAGCCGTTTTTGTGGATGGCGAGGAGATTACCGGGCTGGACGAAGAGGGTCTGCGCGCCATTCGTCAGCGCGTCACCATGGTCTTCCAGAATGGCGCGCTCTTCGACTCGCTGAGTGTGCGCGAGAATGTGGCCTTTCCGCTGCGCGAGCGGGGCAACATGGGGGAGGAGCAGATTCAGCAGTGGGTGGACCGGCTGATTGGCTTGGTGGGCGCCGAGGATGTGGCCGAGGTCTTCCCCGCCAGCCTCTCCACCGGACGCAAACGGGCGGTAGCCATCGCCCGGGCGCTGGCTTGCAAGCCGGAGGTGGTGCTCTACGACGAGCCCACCACCATGGTCGATCCCACCATCGCCCGCCGCCTGGGCGATCTCATCCAGCGGCTCAAGCGGGAACTGGGATTCACCAGCATCGTTGTGACCCACGACATGCGCTTTGCCGAGCGCCTAGCCGACCAAGTGCTCTTTCTGCACCAGGGGCAGGCGCTCTTCTTTGGCCCGCTACAGGACTTTCTGGCCGCGCGCGACGAGCCCATCCACCAGTTTCTGAAGCTTGATGCGTACCGATTGCCTGCCTCCTGAGCGCCGTTTCAGATACAACCCCGCAGCCGAATAATGCTTCCAAACTGCTGAGGAGCCGGGTTCCGCATCAGGCCATCCTCAGGCGCAGTGATACTGCCCGGTTTGGAACAGAGCTATGGCGACATCGGAATTCTGGCAAAGAGTCTCCGCATCGGTGGCTTCTCCTTTCGAACGAGGAGCAGGAGCGGAGGTGGGCGCGTCGGCCGGTCCCAAGAAAAGTGTCCACATCGGCATGGCCATCGATTCCTGCACGGTTCTGGCCGCGGCCATCTTCGCCATTTGGATGAGGTTCCAAAGCGGAGCACCGAGCGGGTTGCGCGCCTTTTGGCAGGGCGCCTTGCTGCCCGACCGCCCAATCGCGCTTCTGCTTCTGCTGGGCGAATTCATTCTGGTCTTGATCGTCCTCAGCCGTGGTATCGGCCTCTACGCGCCGATGCGCATCCCCAGCATCTTGCGTGAGCAGCAAATGAGTATCCAGGCCTGCTTGACCTCCGGTTTGTTGCTGACTGGAACCCTCTACGTGGTGAGAGCCGATGAGGTACCGCGCAGCATCGTGCTGCTGACCATCGCCGTGGCGGCGGTGGCCCTGGGCGCGCGCCGACTGCTGCACCGGTTGCTGCTCTATCGCCGCTTCGAGCGCGGTATGGGCATGCGCAATGTATTGATCGTGGGCACCGGGCCGCAGGCTCAGGCTCTGCGCCGGCATCTAGAGAGCATCCGCCACCTGGGCTATAACTTCAAGGGCTTCATTGCCCTAACCGGCGCTGCGGCGCGGCCCGCCGGCGGCAGTGGCGCCGTGCTGGGCACCCTCGATACGCTCTTTGTGCACGCTCGCAAGCTGTTTGTCGACGAAATCTTCTTTACCGCTCCCTGTGATCGCGGACTGGTGTTGCAGGTGCTGGAGCAGTCGCGCGCCCACGGCGTGGATCTGCGCGTGGTGCCGGAGATGTACGACGGCATGGACTGGAAGAACCCCATCGAGTACATCGGCCAGTTTCCCACCATCCCCTTGCATCGCGGCCCGGTACCTGAGACCAGCCTGCTACTCAAACGCGCGCTGGACGTGTCTTTCGCCAGCCTGCTGCTGCTGGCGCTGGCGCCGCTATTGCTGGCGATCGCCCTGGCCATCAAACTGGATTCGCCCGGTCCAGTCTTCTATCGCTCCGAGCGCCTGGGCAAGAAGGGCCGCGTCTTCCAGTGCCTGAAGTTCCGCACCATGGTGCGCGATGCCGAGCGGCGATTGGCCGAGGTAATGCCCCTCAACGAGCGCAAGGGAGTGCTGTTCAAGATCGGTAACGACCCACGCGTTACCCGCCTGGGCCGCTGGCTGCGCAAATATTCTCTGGACGAACTGCCGCAATTCCTCAACGTGCTGCGTGGCGAGATGAGCGTGGTAGGCCCGCGCCCGCCGCTAGCCAGCGAGGTGAGAAAGTATCAACTGGACCACTTGCGCCGCCTAAGGGTCATGCCCGGCATTACCGGCCTGTGGCAGGTGCAGGGTCGCCAGGATCCCTCCTTCGATAGCTATGTTTCCCTGGACGTGACCTACATCGAGAATTGGAGCCTGTGGCTGGACTTATGTATCGTTTTGCGCACCGTGGGCGTGGTCGCCGCCGGAACCGGCGCATGAGGATTATCTATACTATGGCCGCACTTAACTTGAGCTTTAGCGGGAGAACGGAGTGCAGTCCGTCTCTTAGCCGGAAGTCACTGGCTGTGGCTTCAGCCGCGGCGGCCGGGCATGTCGTGCAGCATGCCAGGTGCAGCGGCTGGAGCCTTTTTTTGTCTGCTTGCTAAGCCGGAAAGTGGAGCTGGCGCAGCCTGCGGCCCGGGTGAGAATCCTTGGATACTTACTGTCGAGGCGTTTCCGGCATCGCTTCTCTTGCGTCTATTACAGGGAGGACGAGGATGAATGCGCCCCCCGGAGTATTATGAATGGGATTTTATAGAGGAGGCAGCCATGCATACGAAGTGGGTGAAAAAGGTTTTCCTGTCGGTCGGATGGGCCGCTCTGAGCTGCGCGGTGGCGGGCGCGCAGACGGATGTGGCGCTTAGCCTCTACGGCGCGTTTACCGGAACCACAAATGCCAATGGCGTCACACAGAGCCCGGCGAACGCTGCGGGAGGACTGCTGGAAGTGCGGCATATTGTGCATCCCTGGATGGGTTTTGAGGGCACCTACGCCTTCAATCGCGCCAACCAGGCGTACTCCGGCCTGTTCTACCCGCCCGTGACCTCCTGTATCGCTGGCAGTTGCGGCCCCGCTACGGAGATCGCGGCCGTATCGGCCAATGCGCACGAGGTAACTGGCGACTGGGTTGCGTCGCTGAAGGTTGGGAATCTGCGGCCCTTTGCGCTGGCTGGCGGCGGCATCCTCTTCGATGCGCCCAGCGGGCAAATCCTGCAAAGCGGTTCAGTCATCATGGCCTGCGGAGGCACAAACCCCAGTTGCACCAACACCACGACCAAGCCGGTCTTTGTCTACGGCGGGGGAGTGGATTGGGGCCTGTTGCCGCACCTCGGGCTGCGCTTCCAGTATCGCGGCAATCTCTACAAGGCTCCCGCCCTCACCACGGTCTTCACCTCGACCGGCGCCTTCACGCATACCGCCGAGCCGATGATCGGCGTGTACTTCCGGCTCTGATGGGGCGTGCGGAGGAATTAAACTGGAAGAGTGAAGATAGCACTGGCGCAGATCGACCCCACGGTTGGGGATTTCACGGGTAACCTGGCAAAGATTGTCGCCGCCAGCCGCACAGCGGCCGAGCAGGGCGCGCGGCTCACGGTTTTTTCGGAACTGGCGGTTTGCGGCTACCCGCCCGCCGACTTTCTGGAGAAACCCAGCTTTCTGGCCCGCTGCCGTACGGCGGTCGAGGAACTGTCCGTGGCCACTGCCGATCTGTCCACCGCGGTGCTGGCCGGCGTGGCCCTGCCCACCGGCGCAGCCACCGGCAAGCCCGCGGTCAACGCCGCCGTGCTTATGGACAAGGGACAGGTGCTGCTGGAGCAGCACAAGCGCCTGCTACCCTTCTACGATGTCTTCGACGAGCAGCGCTACTTCGCCACCTTGCAGCCGCAGCGGGTGGTGGAACTGGACGGCCTGCGCCTGGCCGTCAGCATTTGCGAAGACGCCTGGAACGACAAGAACTTCTGGCCGCGCCGCCTGTACACCGTCGATCCCATGGAAGAACTGATGCGGCAGCACCCGCAGATCCACATCAATCTCTCTTCCTCGCCCTTCTGGCATGGCAAGCGCGCGCTTCGCCGCGAGATGCTTTCCGCCATTGCCCGCCGCGACGGCATTCCCGTGCTGCTCTCGAATCAGGTAGGCGGTAATGACAGCCTCATCTTCGACGGCTCTTCGCTGGCTCTGGATGCGCAAGGCGAGTTGATTGCGCAGGCAGCCTCGTTTGCAGAGGATCTGGTCGTGGTCGATCCTTTCAACGCGCCACTATTGGCCGCTGCCGAAGAAGACGAAACCGAGTCCGCTTATCGGGCGCTGGTGTTGGGCACTCGCGATTACGTGCGCAAATGCGGCTTCAAAAAAGCGCTGGTGGGCCTGAGCGGGGGCATCGATTCGGCGCTGGTGGCGTGCGTGGCCAAGGATGCGCTGGGCGCGGAAAACGTGCTCGCCGTGGGCATGCCCAGTCCCTACTCCTCGCCTGGTTCGATCGATGACAGCCGCGCCTTGGCCGCCAACTTGGGCATTCGCTTCGAGGTTATTCCCATCAGCGGCCTCTTTGCCGAGTTCAATACCGCGTTGGCGCCGCTCTTTGCCGGAACCAGGCCCGACACCACGGAAGAGAACATTCAGTCGCGGGTGCGCGGCAGCCTGCTGATGGCGCTCAGCAACAAATTCTCTGCGCTGGTGCTGACCACCGGCAACAAGTCGGAGATGGCGGTGGGCTATTGCACACTTTATGGCGACATGGTGGGGGCGCTGGCGGTGATCGGCGATCTGGTGAAATCCCGTGTCTATTCGGTCTGCCATTGGCTGAACCGCAACGGCGCGGTCATTCCCCACGCGATTCTGGAAAAGCCCCCCTCGGCCGAACTGCGGCCCGACCAGAAGGACACCGACTCGCTGCCGCCCTACGAGGTTCTTGATCCCATCCTCGAAGCCTACGTGGAGCGCTACGAAACCCCGGAGCAGATCGCCGCCGGGCACGGTTTCCCCTTGCCGCTCGTCCAACAGGTGGTGCGCCTGGTGGAGCGTTCCGAGTACAAGCGCCAGCAGGCCGCTCCGGTGCTGAAGGTGACCTCCAAGTCGTTCGGCCTGGGGCGCAGGTTTCCCATCGCCGTCAAGGTTCAGGTTTGAGAAGCAGGGGAGAAATTCTGCGCTCCAGTGCCGAGTTTCTCCATGGACTGATAATCTTAGTTGCGGGTATTTGGCCCGCATTTGAAGGAGATTTCGCTTGATCCGTCTTTCCGCACCTTGTGTTAGCCCCCGTCTTGCGTGTGTTGCCGCGCTACTCGTTTTGTCGTTGCCCGCCCTGCGGGCCTTTGCACAGGATCAGGCGCTGGCGGGCGCGGATGTCGCGGCGCCTGCTCCGGCCGCGCCGCCCACCTTCCCCAAGCCCGATCCCGCCAACTTCACCGCGACCGTGCCCAGCAAAGAGACCGTTAACGCCTTTCTGCAGAGCAGTTGGGGCTACGACGAGAGCCGTATGTGGCAGGTGCAGGCCATTCTGAAGACCCCGGTCGAGGGTATCAGCAAGGTGGTTGTCTATATCGGCGACAAGACCGGCAAGCAAAAGCCCTCGGCGCTGCAATTCTTCGCCCTGGCCGACGGCAAGCACATCATCGCCGGCAACGAGATTCTGGCCTTTGGCGAGCATCCTTACGCCGACAACCGCGCCCTGCTGCAGAAGCGCGCCGACGGCCCCTTCCGCGGAGCCCCCGGCAGGGATCTGGAAATCGTCGAGTTTGCCGACTTCCAATGCCCGCATTGCAAGCTGGCGCAGCCCAACATGGAGAAACTGGCCTCCGACTTCCCCAAGGCGCGCATTGTCTTTCAGCCTTTCCCGCTGGTGGCCATTCATCCCTCCGCCGCGCGGGCCGCGGCTTATGCCTCCTGCGTGGCCAAAGACGCCGGCAACGACGCCTTCTTCCTCTTCGCCAACACCGTCTTCGAGGGACAGGATGGTTTGAATACCCCGGACGGCGCCACCCTCACCTTGAACAGTGCAGTGACCAAGGCCGGCCTGGATCCCACCAAAGTAGCTGCCTGCGCCGAAACCCCCGCCGCCAAGGCCCAGGTGGAAGCCTGGATCAAGCTGGCCAAGGATCTGGACGTCGAGGAGACCCCCATGCTCTCCATCAACGGCCGCATGGTCCCCATCGGCGGCATTCCCTACGAATCTCTCAAGGAGATCGTGGCCTACCAGATCAAGCTGGACGGCCTCAGCCAGTAATCGGCCAGTAAGTGAAGCCAGTGCGCGGCGCCGCAACCTGAGGGGCTAAAAGTAAAGGGCAGACAGTCGAAGGACTGCCTGCCCTTTTCCGCGCCTGGGATCTGTGCTTCCTATGAGCCAGGCCATTGGGGTTTGTGCTCTCCCACCCTGGCTCCCGAAAGCTGGCGTCAGGAAGGGGCGCAGATCAGCGCAAGGAGGCCGGATTACGAACCGGAGCGTCAGGAACTGAGTCGTGCTCTCCGCAACCCGCCAACCACCCACTGCGTGGCTATTTGCATTTCTCCTATTGCCGTAGAGCCTCAAAGGGGAGTCTGAAGCAGGATTTACGTTCCCACAGTGGCGCGGAGCAAAATAGTTCGGTGCAGGCTTGATCGAGCATTTCTCTCGTCCTTGCCTTGATCGGGCGCAACCGTGCTCACTGCCAGTGCAGAATGCAGCCCGTCGGCCGGCCTCATCGCAGGTGCGCAATGGCTAGGTCAGGGCGACGGCTATGGTTTGGGCAAGGGCATCCAGGCTTGTGGATCCGAATGGTGTTCCCGATGGACACAACTTGGCAAACCACAAGCGCATTGGCGCCAGTCACTCAATTTTGACAAAATCGGAATTCTCGGGTGTCTCCAAGAGGGCTGTCGATTCTTCAAGTGTTTATAACAGGTTTCTCATCCTTTTCTAATGCTGCCGTGCATTCCGGCGGAGTTCAAAATGGGACTCTTAGGGTTTCCTCATAACACGGTGCAATATTGGGGGATTGCATCGCAATGGAAAATGTGCCTGTACCCTATAATCGGATCGAACAGCATTTGTGAAGGAGACTCCTGTGTTTGGAAAAAGACTTGTCTTCCTGGGAGCTGCACTGCTTGGGGCCAGCTTGCTGGCCGGATGCGGCGGCTCTGCGCCCAAACCCGTGAGCGTTTCCGTTGCTGCGACAGCCGGCACGGTGGATGGAACCGATTCGGTCACCCTGACCGCTACCGTGGCCAACGACAAGAACTCCGCAGGCGTCACCTGGAGCGTCAGCGGAGGCGGCGTGCTTTCCAACCAGAGCACCACTTCCGCCGTGTACACAGCGCCCGCGGCCTCCTCATCGGTACTGAACGTCACGGCGACGGCGACCTCGATAGCGGATACCACCCAAACGGGGAGTGTTACGTTGACGGTCCCCGCGGCGCCGGCCATCGCCACCACTTCGACCCAGTTGGCCAGTTCCGTAGGATCCGCCTATGCGGTGACGCTAGCCGGCAGCGGAGGCATCGCTCCTTACACCTGGGCGGCAACCGGACTGCCCGCCTGTCTGACGCTGAACAAGACCACCGGGTTAGTCTCGGGCACGATTCTAGCCAGTTGCGCGGGCACGTCCACCCCCACCTTCACCCTAACCGATTCCGGCGTGGCCACGGCCTTGACGGCCAGCGCGCAATTGAATCTGGTGATTGCCGCGGCTCCTGCCATCAGCTTTACCGGAACGGTGCCCCCCTCCGCCACCACCGACATCGCCTACAGCGGCAGCGCAGCAGCCAGCGGAGGCGTGGTGGGAAGCACTCTAACCTACAGCACCGTTGGCACTTGGCCTTCATGGTTGAGCCTCAATAGCAGCACCGGCGCAATCAGCGGCACGCCTACGGCTGCCGGCCCCGTCAGCTTCAGCGTGCAAGCAGGGGATGCCTACGGCGACACCGCCACTCAGAAATACACCATTACAGTCGGCAAGGGAACTCCCAGTGTGTCGGTGTGGCCGACCGCGAGCGGCATTACCTATGGCCAGACGCTTTCGGCTTCGACCTTGAGCGGCGGTAGTGCTTCTGTCGCCGGCAGCTTTGCCTGGACGACCCCCAGCACGGCTCCGGGCGTGGGCACGGCAACCTATGGCGTCACCTTTACCCCGACCGATACCACGGATTTCACCACCACGACCGGCACGGTCAGCGTCACGGTGAGCAAGGCAACTCCCAGCGTATCGGTGTGGCCGACCGCCAGCGGCATTACCTATGGCCAGACGTTGTCCTCTTCGACCTTGAGCGGCGGCAGCGCTTCCGTGGCCGGCAGCTTTGCCTGGACAACACCGAGCCTGACCCCTGGCGCGGGTACGGCATCATATAACGTGACCTTTACCCCCACCGACTCCACCAACTACGCGGCGGTTACACAGACGGTGTCGTTGGCGGTGAGCAAGGCGACGCTGACGGTGACGGCATCCAGCACGACCGTGGCCTATGGCTCGGCCGTCCCCACGATCACACCGATCTACAGCGGATTCTTGAACAGCGACACCGCAGCGGCGCTGACCACGGCTCCCACCTGTTCGACGACCTATACCCCCACCAGCGCGGCTGGCACATCGCCCGCGACAAGCTGCTCGGGCGGCGTCAGTTCGAACTACATCTTTAACTACGTCTCCGGCACGGTAACCGTCACCAAGAATACCCCGACGGTAACCTGGACGCCCCCCGCGGCGATCACCTACGGCACCGCGCTCTCGGCAACCCAGTTGAACGCGACCGCGACGGTGACGGGCACCTTCGCCTACACGCCCGCTCTGGGAACGGTGCTGGGCGCGGGCAGTCAGACGCTGTCAGTGACCTTCACTCCCACCAACACCACCGACTATTCGGCGGTTACGCAGACGGTGTCGCTGCTGGTGAACAAGGCAACGTTGACGGTGACGGCATCCAGCACGACCGTGGCCTATGGCTCGGCCATCCCGACGATCACACCGATCTACAGTGGGTTCCAGAACGGCGACACGGTAGCGGTGGTGACCACGGTTCCGACGTGCACGACGACCTATACCCCCACCAGCACGGTTGGTTCCTCGCAGGCCACCAGTTGCTCCGGCGCCGCCGTCACCTCCAACTACAGCTTGAGCTACGTCTCCGGCACGGTGACGGTCACTAAGGGCGCTCCGCCGGTGGTGACCTGGTCAACACCCGCGGCCATTACCTATGGCACGGCGCTTTCGGCAACGCAGTTAAACGCGACCGCGTCGGTGGCGGGCAGTTTCGTTTATACCCCCGCAGCGGGAACAGTGCTAGGCGCGGGGAGCCAGACACTGTCGGTAACCTTCAATCCGACCGACGCAACCGACTACTCCTCGGTCACTCAGACGGTATCGTTGCTGGTGAACAAGGCGGCGTTGACGGTAACGGCATCCAGTCCGACCGTGGCCTTCGGCTCGGCTGTCCCGACGATCACTCCAATCTACAGTGGATTCCAGAACGGCGACACGGTAGCGGTGGTGGCAACAGCTCCGACGTGCTCGACGACGTATACCCCCGCCAGCACGGTTGGCTCCACGCCGACGACCAGTTGCTCGGGTGGCGTGGTTAGCTCGAACTACAGCTTGAGCTACGTCACCGGCACGGTGACCGTCACCAAGGCATCCCCGGCGCTGACCTGGCCGACACCCGTGGCCATTACCTACGGCACGGCGGTATCGGCAACCCAGTTGAATGCGACTTCGACCGTGGCGGGCACCTTTGCTTACACGCCTGCTTCGGGAGTGGTGCTGGGCGCGGGGAGCCAGACGCTGTCGGTGACCTTTACCCCCTCCGACACCTCCGACTACTCGGCGGTTACGCAGACGGTATCGCTCCAAGTGAACAAGGCGACACTGACCGTGACTGCATCCAGTACGACCGTGACCTACGGTTCGGCGGTTCCTGCTATTACCCCCAGTTACAGCGGGTTCCTGAACGGCGACACGGTAACGGCGCTGACCACGGCTCCCACCTGCTCGACGACCTATACCCCCACCAGCGCGGCTGGCACATCGCCGGCGACAAACTGCTCGGGTGGCGTCAGCTCCAACTACAGCTTTAGCTATGTCTCCGGCACGGTGACCATCACCAAGGGGACCCCCGCGGTGACTTGGACGACCCCCGTGGCGATCACCTATGGCACGGCGCTCTCGGCAACCCAGTTGGACGCGACCGCGACGGTGGCGGGCACCTACGCCTACACGCCTGCATTGGGCACGGTACTGAGTGCAGGGAGCACGACGCTGTCGGTTACCTTCACCCCCGGCGACGCAACCGACTATTCCCCGGTTACACAGACGGTATTGCTCCAAGTGAACCAGGCGACGCTAACGGTGACGGCCTCCAGCCTGACCGTGGCCTTCGGCTCGGCGGTCCCGACGATCACACCGATCTACAGCGGGTTCCAGAACGGCGACACGGTAGCGGTGGTGACCACGGCTCCGACCTGCTCGACGACGTATACCACCACCAGTGCGGCTGGCTCCATGCAGACGACCAGTTGCTCCGGCGCGGCCATCACCTCGAACTACATTTTGAGCTATGTCTCTGGCACGGTGACCGTCACCAAGGCGACCCCGGCAGTGACTTGGACGACACCCGCGGCCATCACCTACGGTACAGCGCTTTCGGCAACCCAACTGAACGCGACCTCGACGCTGGCAGGCAACTTCGCCTACACGCCCGCTCTGGGGACGGTGCTGGGCGCGGGTAGCCAGACGCTTTCGGTGACCTTCAACCCCACCGACAAAAACGACTATGCCTCGATCACGCAGACGGTATTGCTGCAGGTGAGCCCAGCGACGCTGACGGTGACAGCCTCCAGCCCGACCGTGGCCTTCGGCTCGGCGGTCCCGACGATCACTCCGATTTACAGCGGCTTCCAGAACGGCGACACGGTTGCGGTGGTGATCTCAGTTCCAACCTGCTCGACGACGTATACCCCAACCAGCGCGGTTGGCTCGGTGCAGACCACCAGTTGCTTGGGCGGCGCAGTCAGCACAAACTACATCTTGAGCTACATTTCCGGCACGGTGACCGTCACCAAGGGAACCCCACCAGCGGTGACCTGGACGACACCCGCGGCCATCACCTATGGCACGCCGCTCTCGGCAACCCAATTAGACGCAACCACGACCGTGGCGGGCAACTTCGTCTACACGCCCGCGGCGGGAACGGTGCTGGGCGCAGGCAGCCAGACACTGTCGGTTACCTTCAACCCCAACGACACAACCGACTACTCTTCGGTCACGCAGACGGTATCGTTGCTGGTGAACAAGGCGACGCTGACGGTGACGGCCTCCAGTACCACCGTGGCCTTCGGCGCGGCCATCCCGACCATCACTCCAATCTACAGTGGCTTCCAGAACGGCGACACGGTTGCGGTGGTGGCTACGCCACCGAGTTGCTCGACGACGTACACCCCCACCAGCGCGGCGGGCTCGACGCAGACCTCCAACTGCACGGGCGGTGTAGTCAATTTGAATTACATTCTGAGCTATGTCTCAGGTACGGTGACGGTCACCAAGGGCGCCCCTCCGGCGGTGACTTGGCCGACACCGGTGGCCATTACCTACGGCACGGCGCTTTCGGCAGCCCAGTTGAACGCGACCTCGACAGTAGCGGGCACCTTTGCTTACACGCCTGCTCTGGGAACCGTGCTGAGCGCAGGGAGCCAGACGCTGTCGGTGACCTTCACACCGTCCGATACAAACGATTACTCCCCGGTCACACAAACGGTATCGCTCCAGGTGAACCAGGCAACGCTGACGGTAACGGCCTCCAGCCCGACCGTGGCCTTCGGTTCGGCTGTCCCGACTATTACCCCGATCTATAGCGGGTTCCAGAATGGCGATACCGCCGCAGTGGTGACCACGGCTCCGACTTGCTCAACGACGTATACCACCACCAGCGCGGTGGGTTCCACGCAGACCACCAATTGCACGGGCGGCGCAGTCAATTCGAACTACATCCTGAGCTACGTTTCCGGCACGGTTACGGTGGTTAACTTCGGCATCAGTGCGCCGTCCACCCTGCCCACCGGCTATATAAACTCCCCGTATCAGACCACCCTGACAGCGATCGGGGGCGTTGCCCCCTTTAACTGGGCGGTGAGCAGCGGAAACCCGCCCGCGGGCTTGAATCTTTCCAGTGCCTGCACCAATAGCTCCACTCAAACATGCGTTCTGAGCGGCACGCCCAGCGGACCGACGGGAACGACCACCTTCACCGTCTCGGTGATCGATTCCGTCTCCAACGCCGCCCGGTTGCCGGTCACTATCACCATTGGTGCGGGGATCGCCATCACCACTGCTACTCCACTTACCGCGGGTCTTCAAGGCACGGTGTATCCCGGTGAGACCCTTACCGCAACCGGCGGCACGGGCGCCGGCAGCTATACCTGGACATGGGCCGCGGCCAGCGGATCACTTCCTGCGGGCATGACGCTCAATAAGACGACTGGCGCCATCGGCGGTACTCCGACAGTATCTGGCACCTTCAGCATTGTGGTTACAGTCACCGACACGGCCTCGAACACGGCTTCGGCAAACTTCACTCTGATCGTGTATCCGCCGCTGTCGATCACCACTACTTCGCTGCCTGGCGGAACAGCCAACACGGCCTACACCAGTACCCAGTTCGCCGCTACCGGCGGTTCCGGCAACTACATTTGGAGCTGGACTGCGGCTAGCGGCTCGTCGCTACCGGGTGGGATGACCTTCCTGGGTGGCTTGCTCGCCGGCACGCCCACTGCACATGGCAACTATTCGGTGATCTTTACGGTCAAGGACGCGACCCTGAACGTCACCTCCAGTGCCACGCTCCCGATCGTCATTGCTTACGCGCCGTTGTCGTTCACCACGACTCCTGCCTCGCTGCCCAGCGGCACGGTCAACACCGTCTTCACCAACACCCAGTTTGCCGCAGCCGGCGGCTCGGGCAGCTACACCTGGAGTTCTTCGCCGCTTCCGGGAGGAATGAACCTCTCCGTGAGCGGTTTGCTCTCCGGCACACCGACCACAGCAGGCAGCTACCCGGTGCAAGTGACGTTGACCGACGCGACGGCCAGCAGTAGCCTCACGGCAACCTTCACCATCAACGTCGACAGTTCCAGCTTCACCATCACCACGGCGACCACCCTGCCCATCGACTATGTTGGCTCGCTTATCAGTAAGACACTGGCCACCTCCGGTGGCACGGGATCGGGACATAGTTGGAAGTTGGTTAGTGGAACTCTGCCCAGCAATGTCACTCTCTCGACTGCAGGCTTGTTAAGTGGAGAACCCAGCGCCAGCGGGGTGTACGTCTTTACTGTTGAGGCGACTGACTCGGGCGGAAACCAGGCTTGGGCGACCTTCTCGTTGACCGTAGTGCAAGCGCTGTCGATTTCCACCACCGTTCTAACTTCGGGCACAGTAGGAGTTCCTTACTCGCAGACTCTGGCGGCCAGCGGCGGCTCGGGCAGCTATTCTTGGGGATGGGCAGCGGTCAGTGGTTCGTTGCCGGCGGGATTGACACTCTCTTCCAGCGGCACGATCAGCGGTACGCCGAACACGGCGAATGGCTATACGGTGAAGGTGACAGTGACGGATACAGGGGTCACCCCCAACAAGAGCGTCAGTAACACCTTCACCCTCCAGGTCATCAGCGCCGGTGTTTCTATCAACGGGCAGATTTCCCTGGCCAACAACTGCGCCGGAGCCACCAGTGTGCCGTCCATGGCAGTGACGCTGGTCAGTAACACCGCTGGCAGCACTTTCCAACCCACCACCACCACCACCGACAGCAACGGAAATTACGTGTTTGCCAACCTGCCTTCGGACAGTTACACGATTATTCCTTCGCTCGTCACACCGGCCTCGGGAACCGCGCCGTCTTCGATCTTCTTTCCGGCGGCTCAAATCGTGACGCTGGGCAGCAGCAGCCTGAACGGGGAGAACTTCTCCGTGGCGCTGGGCTATGCGGTCTCCGGCTATGTGAACTACAGCGGAACCCAGAGCGGACAAGTCTATCTGGTGTTGAACGCTTCCAACTGCGGCAGCTACGGGGCGCTGGGCACCAGCATCGTGTATCCATTCACCAGCGGCGGCGCCTTCACCATCAACGGCGTGCCGCCGGGCACCTACACGCTGCAAGCCTGGATGGACAATTCGGGCAGTGTCATCCCCGGCGGCATCCCCAATGGTGTCCCCAATGTCATCAATCCCACCGGCAGCAGCTCCAGCTTATCGGTGACAAACGACTTGCTCAGTAGCGCGGCGGTAACGCTAACCGACCCCACGGTGACGGCGGTGTCCAACTCCACCCCCGGCCCCACTCTCAACATGGTCAGTCCTACCGATCAGGGCGTGGCCATCAGCTTCTCGCCAGTCACCAATGCCAGTACCAGCAAGGTGGAGGCGGTTACCTCCTACCAGGTGCAGTGGAACACCTCCTCGACCTTCCCCAGCGGGACCAACTCCAGCTACACCTACGCGGCCAACGGCAAGCAGGGCGTGTGGATTCTGAATAACGGTCTCCCGGGCCTCAGCGGAACGTTTTCCAATGGAACCACCTACTACTTCCGGGCCCGCGGCGTATTGGCGGGCAACAAAACGGCCTGGACCTACTATGGCGGCTCCAGCAACCCGACCTCCGTCACCATCGGCGCACCCCCCAGCAACGGCAGCACCAGCAACATCCAAGGTGTGGTTGGCTTGCCTACTATCAACACATCTACTGGAGTTTCCATCGCCTCCTATGGGCCTCTGTACGTTGGCTACTACGAACAGAGCACGGGAGCGATCTATGCGGATCGCATCGCCAACCCCTCCAACCCTCAGTCCTTCAGCGTCAATGTGCCCGATGCTTCCGACTACATCTTCTTCGCCATCCTCGACCAGAACAACGATGGCCTGATCAATACCGGAGACATCACCAACACCAATGGCGCCTTCAGCAGCCCGGTCACCATCGACGGAGACATGAGCCTGTCCCAATACGAATTGGCCGCCAACAATAGCACGGCCACGGCGACCACGCAGATGACGCAGTCCACTAACCTCAATGAAACCAGCACTACCACCACCTACGGTTTGAATCTGCAGGTGTTGGGCGGGCTCAGGCTTCCGGTGGCTGTGGAGTTGCTCGGGCCATCTTATGCCTATCTGATCGCGCCCGTGGATTTCTCCGCGTGCACCAGTTGCGGCAATGCGCAGTTCGACTACCAGCTCAACATTCCAAACATCGCCAGCGAGAGCGAGTTGCCGTCGGTAGGCGACAACTTCCCCTTGCAGGTAACCTACAGTGATGGCACCACGGATTCCGCCGTGTATGCCCAGGTGAGTGGCGTAGGAGCAACCGCAACTTCGAGCACGGGTGGGACAACAACGTATACCACTGTTGCCGCCTCCGACCTGCAGTTGTCGGGAGCCAGCACCACCCCCAACTTCGGCTGGAGCGATCCCAACAACGCCAGCAATTACACTTATTCGTTCTCGCTCAACGACAGCAGTGGAAACATCATCTGGCAGATTCCATCCAGCAACTCGAAGGAGAACGGTTTCGACAGTTCGATCACGCTTATCCAGTGGGGAACCGACCCAACCGGGAATACCAACAACCAACCGAGTCTCACCAGTCTGACCCCTGGCGCGGTATACACCTGGTCGATACAGGTGGTGGACAGCAATGGCAATTCCAGCACGACGCAGGTGAGTTTCCAACCGTAGTCCAGCTTCTTTCGGCAGCACAGCCCACGGCCAGCCACCCGGCTGGCCGTGGGCTGTGCTGGGAATGGGCAGGAGCGCGCCAACGCTGGGGGATCTACTGCCCGCTCAGCTTCTCAACATGGTAGGCAAAGCCCGGCTCAAATCGATCATTGGGACCTAGTCAATAGGGAATCTCAAAGTATACGTAGTCTTTTTGAGTGCCTGGAAAGTTGGTCTGGAAAAGGGCATTCATAAACCGCTCAGATGCTTCTATGGAACTTCACAAACTCAATCCTCCTTCCTGAAGTGCGTTCTCTGCACCCCATATGGAAATCCGGCTATTTACTTGACGCCACCAACCACAAGCAGTAGTGTTTTTGGGCATGGAAGAGGATTATCCCAGGAGTTTGCTTGAGTTGGAGCGGCGCTTTTCAAAGGAAGACGTGTGTATCGAGTACCTTGCCGACCTGCGCTGGTCAGACGGCTGGAAGTGTTCTCGCTGTGCCGCAGAGGCGGGATGAACGATTCGACGCCATCGCTGGCTCTGTGGAGATTGCCGCTACGAGATGTCGGTTACTGCTGGGACGATCTTTCAGGTCAATCTGCCTTTGGTCGTCTGGTTTCGCACCGTATGGCAGTTGACCCGCCAGAAGAACGGTATCAGCGCATTGAGACTGCATCGCATTGTGGGTCTGGGTAGTTACAAAACAGCATGGGCCATGTTGCACAAATTGCGCCGTGCAATGGTTCGGCCCGGACGTGACAGGCTGGCGGGCATCGTCGAGGTCGATGAAACCTATTGGGGCTCTGAAGAACACGGCGTGATCGGGCGGTTAACGGAGAGCAAAGCACTGATCGCCGTGGTCATCGAAGAAGATGGCAGCGGGATTGGCGGTATTTGACTGCGAACCATTCCGGATCTGCGACAGGCTACCCTGCATGGATTTGTTGCGGCATCTATCGAACCGGGAAGTACAGTGCGCACAGACAGCTTCAGCGCCTATCTTGAGATGAATGGCTATGTTCACCAACGTCATGTGCAGACCGAACAACCGGCAGATGAGCATGTGCTGCCGCGTATTCATCGTGTAATTGGGATATTGAAGCGCTGGATGATGGGAACACACCAAGGAGCTATCGGTCAGGAGCACCTGGACGACCACCTGGATGAGTTCATCTTCCGATTCAACCGCCGCAAATCGGCTTCAAGAGGAAATTATTCTACCGACTCATGCAGCAAGCCGTTCAGATTGAGCCGGTTCCATTTGTGAAACTGACCAAATCACTACAGGTTGGGCCTGGTGGCGTCAAGTAAATAACCGGATATGGAAATGCTTGCCCGTCTAAGATGGCCGCGACAAATAAGTTATTCGATGAACAAATCTAGTTCGATGTCCTGGCTGGAGAGTCGCTGGCGGCTTGCGCGTGCTTAGCTTCCGCCTCGCGGGCCTGAACGCGGCGATTGAACTCGTGAATCACACGGGCTACGTAGGCACGGGTCTCGTGATAGGGAGGGATGCCGTGGTACTTGTCCACGACCGCGGGGCCGGCGTTGTAGGCGGCCAGGGCCAGGGCCAGGTTGTCGTGGTAGCGGGTGAGCAGGGCATCGAGGTACGTGGAGCCGCCACGCACATTCTGGTCGGGCTGAAAGCTGTCATCAACGCCCAGGCCAGAGGCGGTCGCCGGCATCAACTGCATCAGGCCGCGAGCCCCGGCGCTGCTCACGGCGCGGGCATTGCCACCGCTCTCCGCCTTGACCAGGCTGGCTAGCAGATCCACATCGAGATTGTGCGCTAGTCCGGCACGGGAGAGCATCTCGTGAAGGTCGGCGGGGGAGAGATGGGGATTCTGCATGGGGGCGGGAGCGGGAGGTGTCGGCCTGGGTTTGGCAGTGGGCGGCGGAACAGGATCGGGAAGCTGCTCGATGGCGGCGATCTCCGCGCTGCGCAGCTCGATGTAGCTGTCTTCGCCGTTGCCGAGGTAAAGGCGGGTTTTGCCCGCGATTTCAGCATGGTGTAGGCAACTCATCTCGAAGCCGTTGTTCAGGGTGATGCGTTCGGCGGCATGAACCATCGGCAGAGCCAGAAGGCCCGCTGTCAACGCCGGGAAGATCGAGATTTTACGCATTCGCCGATCACGGTTCCGAATCGAAGTTACAGATTGTCATTTTATAAGACGCAGGGGAATCCTCAAGCGTTTTTGCGGGAGCGAGCGACTATGTACGATCCAATCCGGCCAAGAGGTCAGTCAGGGAAAGGCTGATGGGCGTTCCCGGTACGGTAAGCTCGCCGCCGCAAACCGTGAGCAGGCCGAGGCGTCCAGCAGTTCAGGCGGAGCGGCGTTCGGGATCGATCATCCAGATATGTTCTACGCCGAAGTCGATGTAGTCCTGGATGCGCTCCTGCACGCGGCCACCTACATACTCGCAGTCAGGCCGATAGACGGTTCGTAGATACGCCTCGCCTGGGAGCAGAACGGGTTCGACGGCGGACAGTGAGGCCATAGCCAGCGTATGTGCTGAAAGGTCGGGGAAACCAATTTTTATGGTTCCGTTCAGCGCTGCCAGAGTGCGGCGCGGATCAAGCAGGCAAAAGCCTAGTGGCCATTGCCGCCAACGCGGGCGATGGCGTCTTCCAGCACCACGGCGACGCCGTCCTGATCGTTGTGCCGGGCCAGCTTCCAGCCGCGGGTTTTGGCCATGGTGCGCAATTCCAGGGCGGCGTTGGCCATCACCACTGCCTGGCCGGCCCACTCTAGCATATCGAGGTCGTTCCAGTTGTCGCCAATGGCCATGGTTTCCTTGCGGTTCACACCCAGCCGCCGGGCCAGGCGCTCCAGCGCCCAGCCCTTGGAGACGCCGGTGGGCAGCAGATCCAGGATGGAAAGATCGCGGGCCGTGTACTCGGTCTTGACACATTCGCACTCGGCGGCCCAGGGGCTGGCCCGAAAAGCCTCTTCGGCTTGGCGCATCTTGTAGACCCCACCGGCCACCATTCCCTGGATGGGATCTTCGCCGTCCCGCAAAGCGTCTTCCAGTGGCTTGACCACCTCGATGGCGTTGCGGTTAGCCTCGACCCAAAGGGCGATGCGTCCCTGGGCCTGGTCCATATCTTCAATCGCCAATTCGCTTCGTCCCGGTCGGTCGAAGGTAAAGACCAGCGAGCCAAAGGGCCGCAGCAGTCCGCACAGACCCCGGGCCACGCGCGCGGGCAGTTGCACCTGGTCCAGAGCTTCGCCGCCCAGAGTGCGGGTAATGGCGCCATTGGAGGTGATGAGGGGCGTATCCGCGCGCAGATCGTGGCCCTCGAGCAAGGGTGTAGCATAGGCCGTGCGCCGGCCGGTGGCGATGGCCACGACGATGCCGGCCCGCTGGGCAGCCTGAAGGGCGCGCGCGGTGCGCGGCGTCAACTGCCGCGCTGCGGTCGACAACAGTGTTCCGTCCATATCGATGGCCACCAGGCGAAGCGGAGGGTGCATGGCTTTAGTGTATCGGGCCGACGACGATGCACGAATGCAGCAGAAAACGAAAATCCACTTCGTCGTAGGTCTTGTTCTGAATCGTGTGCGTGCGGCAGACTTCGTTCGCGTAACCATAATGCCGAACCTGCACCATCATCGCCTGGCCATGGGCAGCACACATCGAAACCGGTGATAAGCAGTCTCCTCTCCCTCGAACGAGAGACTTCGGAGGCCGACGCTGACAGTATTCAACGCTAGAAAAGCCTTAGTTGCCTCGAATCGCGTACATGGTGATCGACATGGCAGGAAACAACTGCTCTTTCACGACGCTGGCCTGCTTACCAAGCCGTGCCGCTTTGACGACCGGAAGCGCTTCAATTCGCGTGAGATCCACACCACTGTACCGATACACCCTGGCCGCCTCCTTGGGCTTGAAATGGTCAAGCGCCAAATCGGCCCGCAGGCCGCCAAACGTCTTGTTGATCACCACCACGGTTAGCCTGCGATCAGCCGTGCGCCGTGCCGCGTAGACCGCCAGTTTGCCCTGATCCTCGCTCATGGAGGCAAGGCTCAGGTCGCCAAACTCTCCGCCGGCGTCGTCGTAGTTGCGAAAGATCTTGAAAGCGAACATCAGGGGTGAATTCAGGTTCGGCGGTCCCCACAACGCGCCCAGGTCCAGGCCTTCGCGCCCAAAGATGCCCAGAATGTCGGCCTGCGCCACCGCTCCGCTGATGTGTTCCGCTGCACCCCAGTTGTACTCGCTGATGGCGGTCTTAGTCCCCGGATAGTTGGCCGCAATCCACTTCTTCATGCGCGGAATCATCTGTGGCGCAAGCAGTTCCAAATAGTTGTCGGGGTTGTGGAAGCGCTGATCGGTATAAGTTGGATCCCAGAACACGCGCGTCGAGTCAAGCACCGCTCGCTGCCGATCGCTGGTTCCCGCCGGCTTCAACCCAGCATCGTTGGCCGCAAAATAGGTGTGCAGATCGAGATAATCGAGCTGGCGTGTATGGCGCGGGTCGGCATCTTGCGCCGCCTTGAAGGCGCGCAGATAGTATTCGATCAAGGGAAGATTGCCGTGCGCCCTGCGATCGGGCGGGCCTTCTGTCGGTTCCGTCCGTTGTGCCTGATACCACTCGATGTCCCTCATCGAGTAGAAGAAAGTAATCCAATAGTCGATGACCGGACCGCTCACTTCGGCGGTAGGGTCGGCAGCCTTGATTGCCTTGGCCACCTTGAGTCCATTCTCCGTGACTTCGTCGTAAGTGAATGGCAAGGGGTGCACATCGCGATGCATCTTGTCCCACCAATTTGGTTCGTTGTCCAGCGCGTAGATGGCCACGCCGCCCTTGGCGGCATTGCCGAACCTATGCACCAGGTACTTCACCCAATCCGAGGTCCAGTTTTCGTCGATGGGCATACAGATATCGTTGGGATCGTTGTTGGTGATTCTGCTTCCGTCCGGCCTGAGGCCATTGCCAAAGTCCGGCCAATATGGGTCGGTCTTCTGCTGCGTGCCATACTTCGCCACCGAGTAACTGGAGCCCCGGGTCCGTGTCTTTGCGGTCCAGCCGATCACCGGCATGGTGGCCATGGTTTTGGCGCCGGTGGCTCGATCGCCAATTACCTGGGAATTGAACTCCGAAATGTCCGGATAACTGGTATTTGCATTGGGCGCGATCTCGAAATACCAGTCTTCGCCCAGGTCGGAGATGTCGAGTTTGTAGTTATACAAGGTGTATCCGTCCCCGCCCCAGCGGTTGACTGGCAATCGTACCTGCTTGGCGACCTGTGCCGCCTGTTGCTCTGGATCTGAAAGCCGCCAAGAGTTCATCCCGTAGATGAGCGGGCTGATGGGATGCGCCGGCGCTGCTACATCGATGCGCAGTTCCGGTCCCTGAGCAGTTGGCGGCGCCGCAAACGCGATGGTTGCGCCTGCCGATTGGGTGGGGTCCGCCGCGCTCCTAGCCTTAAGAGTTACCGCGGCCGGAAATGGATAGGGTGTAATATACAGCCCGCTGCCGTCAATGGTTCCCAGCGAAGCATTGCCTCCTTCCACGTCATTGACCGTCCATATCAGCGCCGAGCTGAAAGTTCCCGTTCCCTCGACGGTCCCTGTAAATTGTCTGCTCTCGCCGGGAGACAGCGTCACGTGAGTGGGCTCGATCTTCACCCCAGTAACGGCGCCCGCAGACTGGGGCGACGGCATTTGTTCGGGAATCTTCTTCTCCTGCCCGCTCAAGTGGATGGCTGCGGCACCGAGCAGAATAGCTGCCATGCAACTGACCCGGCAGTGTGCCGCAATGCCAAGTCGGGAACTGCGTTGCCAGAAGGGAACGTCATAATGCAAGGCCATAGGAAGCCAGTCGCTCAATGCCATTTCTCCTCCAATATATGGAAAATCGATTCGTCCCGTAGTCTAACAGCGTCTTTCCTTTTCTTCTCTCTAAATCGGAAAAGCAATCTATCTCGTATGAAAAAACCGTCACGACAACAAGGCGAAAAAGAAGGGCGACGGCCAACTCCGCAGCCGGTGAACTGTGGCTGAGAGTACTGGATTTCAGCTAGCGCGGGTTCGGCGCCGGTTTGGCGAAATGGAAGATGCAATTGACCTCATGGGTGGTCGGGTCGGCCACGACGTCGTAGGTGGTGATGACCGTTTGCATCCATTTGGTCATGGCCTTGTCTTTCTTTTGTGTCAGCGCCGCAAAGTTCGAGAGGTAACTTTCGTCGAATATGTCGCCGGGGGCCATCTTCCAGGCGAGTTTAAGCTTGGCAGCCATCGGGTCGGGGGCTCCGTCGAATCTGACCGAGGCCAGCCGGTACGGCGGGCCCGGAACGATTTCGAGGCCGTAATTCACGATGTGAGTAGCCTCATTAAAGGAAGGGTGTGAAGCGATGGAGCAATCGAGATAGCCATGAGCATGATAAGCCTCGCGAACCGCCCCCAGAAATAGATCGAGCGGCCGCCCGGAACTAGCCGGGTATTTTGCCAGGATTCTCTGCACATCGTCGCGTGCCACCAGTGCGCCGGTCGGATAGTCGATGCTTCCGAGCTTGTAAATTCCCCCTTCCCCGATCGTCACCGCATAGGGAATATCGACGGACTTTTCCGAGACGAGGGGAGGATCGACCTGAGCGACTTCGATCTGCACGGCAGCGTAACCCTGGTCCTGGTAGAGGTCTTCGAAAGCGTGCCTAAGTCCAATGGCGGTGCTCTCTGTGTCAAAGTTGTTGCCGGTTTGGCCGCTGGCCAGAAGGCTGGCCTTGGCTTGCATCGCCGGCGATATTCCGGCAAGCTGGATGCGGCCGATATGCACCGCCGGCGAGACCACGGTGAAGTTCATCGCCGTCAGCTTCTGCGGACCCAGACCGCTGGTGGGAGCGGCTTTCACCGTTGCCTTGATGCCTTTGGCCGCCAGCATCTCTTCCAATGTCTGGCGGATTCCTTCGAGCATGGAACCGCTGGCTGGCAACAGACCGCGATAGAGAGGGAAGCGCTCGTGAAGCCGGGCGTCGAGTTCTTTGCCCGGCGCAAGAGGCACATTATCCAAGTGCATGGGGAAGGTCTGGCTGGACGGCGTCAAAGTGAAGAGCAGCCCCTTGTTGTCGGAGGAGAACTTGACCACATCGAAGAGGCCCGTATCGTTGAGTTGCTTGGCGCGAGCTTTCACTTCGCGGGCGTTCAAGCGCGCCTCCGGCTTCAAGCCGGCAGCCGCGAGCAACTCCTGTTGCGTGTATTGCGGTGCGCCCTGAAAGCGAATCGCTGGGGGCGGAACCTTTTTCTGTGCCAGCAGGGGAAGCGAGCAAAACAGAAGCAAAACTACATGGAATGTGCCAGATCGTTTGGACATATTGCGCCAAGATTAGCAAATGTAGGCTGGTGAGGCCAGCGGATTTCTGCCAGGTTGAAGATAGATCATCTTCACAATAGGCAACAGGCCCTAACCGAAGCAGCACGACAAAGCGCGTATTGAGATCAGCTAAAGATCGTTGTCGGCCCTAAAGCATTACAAAAGTAACGCTTTAGGGAAAACCCCTGAAAAATGAGGAAAACCTTCTTAGATTGAGTGTGTTGAGTCCATGGGGCGAGGCAGGGTGCGATTCCTGACAATGCTTTAACCTGCGAATGTAGCGATATGGCACACCATCTGCTCCATTACGGGACATGACGGTCGCAGCAGGTATCGAGACAAGCACGGGCATACATCCAGCGGCAGGCCTGGGCCAGGCAGGCGCACGACTGCTTGGCAAGGCTCAAAACGCGGGATGGGCAGGAGTCTCCTCCGCCAGTCTGTCTGTCTCATCGGCTGCGACCGTTCCGAACTTTAGGGCCAATTGGCAGTCCACGCTGGCTTCCCTGCAAAACGGGAGAGATGAGAGTGGCGGCAGCGGCAGCTCTCTGGCCATCGATGGGGCCAGTTTGGCTGCGGCCTCCGGTCAGATTGCGGCTGCGGCCTCCGCAGTGGCTTCCAGCTCGGAGATGAGCGGCAGCCTGCCTTCCAGCTTCAATTCAGATGGAGATACAGCACCGTCTTCCGCGCGTGAAAACTCTTCTGCCGTGGTGATGTCCGCCAGCAACACTCCAACGTCATTAGCCGCTTCTGATGGGAAAACCCTCAATAATAGTGCGGTGACGGGCGGACAGGCCGGTGGTGCGGGGGCGGCCGTCGTCCCGGAAAGCAGTGAAACCTCCAGTTGGGAAGAGTCCTCGGCATCGAGCCGCAAGACATTCAGTCACAAGAATGAACGGCAAAGCGAGACTTCCACCAGCGCCGCGGAACAGACGCAGACAGCGGTTCAGGCGGCTGGCGCGCTCTCCGATGCAGGCGTCACGGCAGCTCCGCTGACAGCCCCGGTGGTACCGGCGACGCCGCTACCAGATACAATTACATCCTCTGCCAGCGCTTCCTGGGAGAGCGGTTCTTCTCTCTCGACAACGGCTTTTACTCCGCCTCTCTCCGCCCAGGATCGTTTGGAATCCGGCGTTTCTGGTTCCGCGGTGACGAACGCCAGCGGTTTGGCCTCGAACACTGCTATTGCATCCAGTTCCAGCGTCGAGGGGCGTGCAAGCGCGTTCGTATTCACGAGCGGCGAATCGGCTACCTCAGTACTTGACGCAAATTCCGCACCATCTTCGGAGGTTGCTTCTGAGGCGGCGAATCTGAATACGGCGGCGCCCAGTACCCAGAGAACTTCAGCGTCGCGCCCGATAGATTGTCTGGATGCTTCGTTGCAATCAGATATTTCGGCTTCTATCAGCGCCGCCTCCGCAGTCCCGAGCACAGCTTCGGCGACGAGCAATTCGACTGTGACTGTGCTGGCTGCGTCTGAGCGGATGATTTCTTTCTCGCAAACGGTCAGTTTCACTGCCGCGGAGCAGTCGATTTCCAGCAGCATGAACGGCGCTTCGGCATCGATCCAGAGTCTGGACACATCGCTCCCGGCGGACGTTTCGGCTACAGTCAGTACAGCTTCCGCTGTCCCGGGCGTCGCTTCTGCGACAACCAATTCGGCAACGAGTATGCCGATTGCGTCAAAGCGAATGATTTCTTTCTCGCAGCCGGTCAATTTGAATGCTATTGAGAAGTCGACTTCCAGCGGCATGAATAGCGCCTTGGTATCGAGTCAGAGTCTTGATACATCGCTCCAATCGGACGCTTCGGTCACTGCCAACACCGCTTCCACCGTTCCGAGCACAGCTTCGGCGGCGAGCAATTCGGTGTCGGCAACAGTACCAGCAGTGTCTGAGCCGATGATTTCTTTTCCGCAAACGGTCAGTTTCACCGCTGCGGTGCAGCCGACTCCCAGCAGTTTGATGAGTGCTTCGGCATCGATCCAGAGCCTGGATACCTCAGCCCCTGCCAGCACCGTTCCCGTCGTCCCGAGCACAGCTTCGGCGACGAGCAATTCGGCGTCGACGACAGTGCCAACAGCGTCAGAGCCGATGATTTCTTTCCCGCAAACGGTCAATTTGAACGCTACTGAACAGTCGATTTCCAGCGGCTTGAACAGTGCTTCGGCATCGAGTCAGAGTCTGAATACTTCGCTCCCGTCGGATACCTCAGCCCCTGCCAGCACCGCTTCCGTCGTCCCGAGCACAGCTTCGTCGACGAGCAATTCGGCGTCGGCGAGAGTGCCGACAGCGTCTGACGCGATGATTTCTTTCTCACATCCGGTCGGTTTCACCGCTGCGGAGCCGCCGACTTCCAGCGGAATGAACAGCGCTTCGGCATCGATCCAGAGTCAGGATACTTCGCTCCCATCGGATACTTCAGCCTCTGCCAGCACCGCTTTCTCCTTCCCGAGCGTCACTTCGGCGACGGGAGATTCGGTGTCGGCGAGTGTACCGTCAGCGTCTGAGCCGATGATTTCTTTCTCGCAGCCGGTCAGTTTCACCGCCGCGGAGCGGCCGATTTCTGGCGGTCTGAAGAGTGCCTCGGCATCGAGTCAGAGTCTGGATACTTCGCTCCCGTCGGATACTTCAGCCCCTGCCAGCACCGCTTCCGCCGCCCCGAGCGTCACTTCGGCGACGGGAGATTCGGTGTCGGCCAGTGTACCGTCGTCTGAGTCGACGACTTCTTCCTCGCAAACGGTCGGTTTCACTGCTGCGGAGCAGCCGATTTCTAGCGGTTTGAAGAGTGATTTGGCATCGAGTCAGAGTCTGGATACTTCGCTCCCGTCGGATACTTCAGCCCCTGCCAGCAGCGCTTCCGCCGTCCCGAGCGTCACTTCGGCGACGGGAGATTCGGTGTCGGCCAGTGTACCGTCGTCTGAGTCGACGACTTCTTCCCCGCAAACGGTCGGTTTCACTGCTGCGGAGCAGCCGATTTCCAGCGGTCTGAAGAGTGATTTGGCATCGAGTCAGAGTCTGGATACTTCGCTCCCGTCGGATACTTCAGCCCCTGCCAGCAGCGCTTCCGCCGTCCCGAGCGTCACTTCGGCGACGGGAGATTCGGTGTCGGCCAGTGTACTGTCAGCGTCTGAGTCGATGACTTCTTCCCCGCAAACAGCCGGTTTTACAGCTGCGGAGCAGCCGATTTCCAGTGGTTTAAAGAGTGCTTCGACATCGAGTCAGAGTCTGGATACTTCGCTCCCGTCGGATATTTCGGCCACTGTTAATACCGCCGCCACAGTCCCGAGCACAACTTCGGCGACAAACAATTCTACGGTTGAGAGTGTGTCGTCAGCGCCTGAGCGGATGATTTCATTCCCGCAAATGGTCAGTTTCAGCGATGAGCGCCCGATCGCTCAGAGTGCGCTTCAGGTACAGGACGCAGCAGCGCAGGTCGTTTCACAGACTCTTTCTGGCGCGACGGGATCGGATAAATCAACGCTCGCGAGCGTCAATGCGGCTCAAAGCGGCAATGAGACAACAACCGTCTATGCGGGGAAAGCGGTTCTCGAGCCCGCCTCTTCGGACTATCCGCAGATCAGAAGCGATGCGGAAGCGGTCTCGGTTCCATCGGCTGTCAGAGTGGCGACGGCTGCCAGCGAGGTAGTCTCCGCAGAAGCCTATAGCACAGCCTCTGCGGTTACCAACGCAGGTGTCGCTGCACTTCCGTCGGCGGCGACGAGCATCGACACTTCGCAGGCCACCGTCGCGGCGGACAATGCAGCTCCCTCGCTTGCCGCGCAATCAACGGCCTCTACCGCATCAGCGGTGCTATCCCAGCCGGAGCAGACCTCGTCTGTATCGCAACCGGCCTCTTCCGCAAGCGCACCGGGAACACCGATTCTGGCGGTCTCCGCTCCTCTTGGCGACACAATCCAGGTAGTGTCCTCATCGGTTGCTTCCATGATTCCTGCTTCCAGCGCTAACGTTCGGACGGAGGGGATGGCCAGTCGCAGGGAATTGGATGGCAGCCACATTGGCGGGGCATCGAGGTCCATCGAGCCAACCTCCACGGTAACCGAGAGCGCGGCTTCGGCAGTCAGCACGAATCTGACTACCCAAAATTCATTCAGTCCGCATCAGACTGGCAGCGCGACCAATTCCAACACTGCCTCGACACCGAGCGTCAGCACCGCAACGGCCTCGACGGTGGATTCATCGGATCTGTTTTCTTCCGTGCCGGTAGATCAAATGGTAACGGCAAGCGGATCTCCAGACTCCGGCACCGGAACCGTTGCGGCCTTGGCGCAGAATCCAGACCAGAGCGCGGATTGGACCTCCGTAGCTTCCAACCGGAGTGCCGATTCCCGCTCAGCGTCCGCCTTTGGCGCCCATACCAGCACCCAGGAAAGCTCGGTTGCCACAGCAGCGTTCGTCCCCACTGCGACCGGAACCGGTCCCTCCGACGTGGTTTCATCTACCAGCACGGAGCAGGGAATCGGAGTCTCACCGCAGGCATCCAGTGCAGCGCAGAGATTCGGAGCCGAAAGCGCCGTATCCGCGAGCACTTTGAGTGCCTCCAGTTCCCAGATGCAGGGCGCGACCACTCAACGGGTTGCCATTGCGCCAGCCAGCGGCGCAGCTTCCATACAGACCAACGCCGTGGATTCATCCACTTCGCTGGCAAACTCTGCCGCATCGCTGGCTCTGCAGGGCGCAGGTGGAGCATCCGCGGTTGTCCACTCGCAGGCCATCTCGATACCGTCGACCGTACCCATAACTTCTTCGGCGCCAGTGCAAAACACTTCTCAGGCTGCGGCGGACCTTTCCAGTGATGCAACTCCAGCAGTTGCGGTCAATCTGCAGCCAGAGATAGATGCGGACCCAAAGTTGGACCGGGCGGCGTCGGTGTCGGCAATGTCGGCGCAAATTGCTGAGACCAACATGTCTACACCGGCATTGATCGCAGCACCGTTGGCACTCACCGATCAGGTTGCCGCCACGGTCCCTACGGGCAGCGCATCTGCCATGAATAGCACGGAGCAGACTCAGAGCGAAGCCGGTCAAGGTCAGCAGGCAACGACGCACAGTGTACCGTCCAGTGTCCCCTTCGCTTCTCCTCGGTCGTTCGCGGCAGCGCAGACCGTCTCGCTGCCGGCTGCTGCCGCCGTTGCGGTAGAGGCATCGAACTCAACATCAAGCGCTTCACCGGTTAGTTCTTCCGTTCCAGTAGCGCAACATTCGGTGGAGTCCAGAAGCACCTCAAACTCCGCGGTACGGACCATGCAAAGCGTGGCCAGCGAGGCTTCGCTGCAAACCCAGAGTGCGGTTACTCCCAGCGGGAGCGAAACGGCGGCTGTGGAATCCACTGTGCCCCCGCGCAGCCAGAACGAGCCGGCAAATGTACTTCCGGCCATGCAGAGTTCTTCTTCCGCCGTTGAGTTCGAAAATCGGAGATCGGTTACGCAGCCTGTAATCGACGCCGAAACGGGCTCCGCCATGGGCAGTGCGGCGAGCGGTACATCGACGCTGGCTGATGCGGGTGCGGCGCAGGCCAGTCAGGCTTCGGTCGAATCACCTGCGGCGGTAAAGCCGGTCTCGGCGGCTTCGAGCCGAGGAAGTGTCACCTCTTCATCGCGAGCGGTGGCGGCAACCGGCAAGAGCAGCACGACGCACGGCGCCCAGGGCACGGCGATTCCAGCGGGACTTATGCAGGATGCAGCGGCGTTGGTGCGCGATCCGGCCGCAGCGACCGCAACCGCCGCCAGTGCAAACAGCGAAACCGGGTCGGCAGCAACGGCGGCCAGCACCATCTCCAGCAAAGACATCTTCGCCGCCCTGGATGCCGATCCGGGAGCGGGCACGCCCACTTGGATGCATGCCGGGGCGCGGCAAGCAGAAGCCGGCTTTCACGATCCGGAGTTGGGTTGGGTCAGCGTCCGCGCCGATGCCAGCGGCGGTGCGGTTCATGCCGCGGTGATTCCCGGTTCCGAGCAGGCGGCACAAACCCTGAGCGGTCATTTGACCGGTTTGAACGACTATCTGAGCACCCATCATTCTTCGGTGGAATCGCTCACACTGGCCGCGCCCGAAGCCACTTCGGGTTCGGCGGCGATGAATCAGAACAGCAATCAGAATCAGGGCGGCAGTTCCTATCAGCCGGGCCAGGAGTCGACCGGCCAGAGCGGGTTGAGTCAGAGCATGAACCAGGGTTCTGGGCAGGGGTCCGGCACCGAGCAGGAGAGAGATTCTTCGGCACCGCTCTATAGCGCCACCAACTTTGCGACGGAGGGGGAACTCTCCAGCGGCGTGACGGTGGCTTCAAGCAGGGGTGGAATGTACGTCTCGGTCATGGCCTGAGCCAGGAAATTCCGTGGCGCAGGCAGCAGGATGGGCGAACCGGGAAAGCCGGAGATGCGCCAGGAAGCGAGGGGGAAAATGGCAAGTGTATCGGGAGTTTTGCAGCAGCACCAGGGGACCAGTCAGGCGCTCGCCGCGGTGGGCGCGACCCCCATGGCCACCACCGGCAGCAGCAGCACCAGCGGCAAAAGCAGCAGCAGCAGTACCACCAGTGCGTCGGCGACGATTACCTCCAATGACTTCCTGACCCTATTGGTGACGGAGCTGAAGAATCAGGATCCAACTTCCGATACCGACCCCAATGAGTACGTCAACCAGTTGTGCGAGGTCAACAGCCTGGAACAGTTGGTCAGCATCAATTCGACCCTGACCTCGGCCTTTGGCAGCAGCACCTCCTCCTCCGGAACCACCACCGGCGGCACCACGGCGAAGTCGGGGGCCAGTGCGCAAACCACCACCAGCAACAGCACCACGGCGCAGGCGCAAGCCGCCTATCACGCCAATTCTCTGGCTAGCCAGTCCGCCGCCAGTTCCGCCAACTCGGGGGGCAGCGCCGTTTCGTCGATTGCCGCGAAACTGGCTCCGGGCAATCTCAGTGTACCCAATGCCAATCCCGCAGCACTGCGTGTGGGCCAGTCATTGAGCGGTCTAAACCAATTGCAGTAGTACGCCGGCGGGCGGTTTTCGCCCATGAAACCTGTTAACCGCCGGCCTGATCGGCCCGCGTCAACCACAAGAGGAGATCCACGATGCCTGGTTTCTACATTCCACTCAGCGGACTTGACGCCGATACGACGTCGTTGAATACCATCGCCAACAACCTGTCCAACATGAGCACCACTGGTTTCAAGACTCAGACCACCAACTTCAGCGACCTCTTCTATCAGGAGTTGGGCGCCAACGGATCGGGAGACGAGACCCAGGTGGGCACCGGTGTCCAGGTGGCTTCTAACAGCACCGACTTCACCACCGGCGCGATCTCCTCGACGGACGTCTCTACCGATGCTGCCATCAACGGAACGGGCTTCTTCATCCTGCAGAACGGCGAGAGCCAGTTGTACACTCGCGCTGGCGACTTCCAGCTGAGTTCGACGGGCGTACTGCAATCCTCCACCGGCCAATCGGTGATGGGATACCAGGCGGTCAATAATGTGATCGACCAAAGCAGCGGCTTGAAGGAACTCACTATTCCCGTGGGAGCGGTGCAAGCGCCCGCCGCCACCACGACCTTCAGCATGACACAGAATCTGGACTCTTCAGCTACGGTCGGAACCGTCGTCACCGGCCAGGTCCAGGTGTACGACTCGCTGGGTACCAGCTATGAAGCGACCGTCACCTACACCAAGCTGGCCCCCACTGTTGCCACGGCTACCTCTGCCGCTAACCCCAACAACTGGTCCTATAACATCACCCTGCCGGATACGGTTCAGCCCGCGACCACGCTAGGAAGCACTCTAAACCCCTCCACAACCACCAATACCTACGTCTACACGTTTGGCTCCACGGTCGATGCGGGCACCGGGGTCATCACCCCGGAAACGGTCGATACCTCCACCAGTTTGACCATCCACGGACCACTGTTGGCAAACGCGGCCAGCACGAACTCCGTCGTTATTCCTCCGGCTGCGGCCAACGAGACACCGACCCAATACCTGGCGGATGTCCAGACGGCCCTGACAAACGCGGGGCTCGACCCATCCATTGCTAGCGTCGACTCGACCGGTACACAACTGACCATTGCGGGCGCTGGTGTCACCGTCTCCGGCAGCGTGATCGCCGATCCCGTTGTCTCCGCAGCTGCGGCAACGATCAACACTGGAACCTTGACCTTCGACTCCAACGGCAACCTGCTCTCTCCCGCCTCAGATGTCAGCAACATCAACTTTGATGGACTCAGCGATGGCGCGACGGCACTCAATATGACTTGGGATCTGTTTGGCAGCAACGGTGGGGGAACCGTCAGCCAGACCTCGGCTGCTTCTTCCACCTCGGCCAGCACCCAGAACGGTTACGCCAGCGGCGAATACCAGAGCTTTGCCGTCGATTCCACAGGCCTGATCACTGCCACCTACTCCAACGGCCATACCCAGAACGTGGGTCAGTTTGCCATCGCCACGGTAAGCAACGAGCAGGGCTTGGAGGATGTTGGCTCGACCGAATACCAGACCACCGGAGCCTCGGGCAATGCTTCGATCGGCACGGCCAGCGAGGGCGGCCGCGGCTCTATCGAAGGCAGCGCCCTGGAGGCCTCCAATGTCAACATCTCTAGTGAATTCAGTGACTTGATCGTCGCCCAGCGCGCCTTCGAGGCCAACTCCAAGTCCATCACGACTTTCGATACCATCACCCAGGAAACCATCAACATGATCCACTAAACCCCTCGCCTTCGGGCTCGATAACCAAAGCCCCGTCCCGGCGTACAACGTCGGGGCGGGCATTTTCTTGCGGAAATGCTCCTTCTGGAGCATGGCGGCCTAAATCTGGCCGGGGATCTCGATGAACAGTCCGTTGCTCTGTGCCCGAATCAAGCCTTCTCTATCCAGCAGGCGGGCTTCGGTCCAGTGTTTGCGGCCATCCTTGCGCACCAGCCGGGCCTCCATGCGCAGCGGCGAATGAGAGTGAACCGGGCGCAGGTAATCGACCTCGATCTTGCGGGTCACGGCGCGAACGCCCAGGGCGCGCACCGTCTTGCTCATGATCTCGTCGAGCAGAGTAGCGATGATGCCGCCATGCACCAGCCCCGGCGGGCCTTCGTAGAGATCGGCCACCGTCTTTTCGCAGACCTGCTGCCGTCGGAGGCCAGAAAGAACTCCAGGCGCAGGCCGATAGGGTTCGCGGGGCCGCAGCCAAAGCAGTGATTCTGCGCGGCATGAAGCATGGGAGTCAGTTCCTCGGGCATGTTCCCAGCATAGCGAAGCCGACGGCGCTGCGGGCGCAGATTTTCGTCGCGCAATTCTGCGCAGACTTTTCCACCTCCGCTGCATCGAAAGGCTGGAGGTTCCCTGCATCATGATGGATCGCAGAACCGCACTCAAGCACTTAGGGGTTGCCAGCGCCCTGCTTTTTACCAAAAGCCTGAGTAGGGAGGGCATTGCCGCCGGCCAAACCGCTGCTGCTCACCCTCCAGCCTTCGCTACTGGCCCGTTCACCCTGCCGCCTCTGCCCTACGCCTACGACGCCCTCGAACCCAGCATCGATGCCGTCACCATGCACCTTCATCACGACAAGCACCACCAGGCCTATGTCAACAATCTCAACGCAGCCGTCGTCACCCACCCGGAACTGGCGGGTAAGAGCGTCGAGCAGTTGCTGGCCAACCTGAATACCTTGCCAGAGGCAGTGCGCACCGCCATTCGCAACCAGGGTGGAGGCCACGCCAACCACTCCTTCTTCTGGCCCATCCTGGGCAAGAGTGGCGGTTCCTCGGCGGCGGCGCCCATCGGCGAGCTGGCCAAGGCCATCGACACTCGCTTCGGCTCTTTTTCCGCCTTCCAGGAGAAGTTTACCGCCGCCGCTCTCGGCGTCTTCGGCAGCGGATGGGCCTGGCTGGTGAAGATGCCCGACGGCTCCCTGGCCATCGAGACCACCGCCAACCAAGACAGCCCGCTGACCCTGGGCCATCTCCCGGTCTTGACCGTGGACGTCTGGGAGCACGCCTACTATCTGAAATATCAGAACCGCCGCGCTGAGTACGTGAAGGCTTTCTTTCAGGTGGTCAACTGGGAGGTGGTTGGCGGCCTCTTCGCCCACAAAGCCTGAGCAGCCGCGGAGAGCGATTCATCCCTGGTTCACGGTATACTTGGAGTCGTGATGGCAACCGAAAAAACTTTCTACCTGGAGACCTTCGGATGCCAGATGAACGCCCACGACTCCGAAAAGGTCATTGGCACTCTGGAGCACGAGGGCTATCGGCGGGTTGAAGAGGAGCAGGAAGCCTCCCTGATTCTCTACAACACCTGTTCCATCCGCGACAAGGCGGAGCAGAAGGTCTTCAATCGCCTCAACGACTACAAGGCTCTGCACAAGGCGGGCAAACGCTTCGCGGTGCTGGGCTGCGTGGCGCAGCAGGAGGGCGAGAAGATCTTCGAGCGCGCTCCCTATGTCTCTCTGGTTTCGGGATCGGCCTCATATCGCCGCCTGCCCGAGATGTTGGTCCGACTGGAAGCCGGCGAGACGCGCATCACTGGCCTGGACGACCGCCAGACCGAAGAGACCTTCGAGACCGAATTCACATCCCGGCAGAGTCCTTATCGCGGCTACATTACCATCATCGAAGGCTGCGACAAGTTTTGCGCCTACTGCGTGGTTCCCTACACGCGGGGCAAGGAGCGCAGCCGCGGCTCGGCTTCGGTGCTCGAGGAGGCGCGGCGCATAGCCGATCAGGGCTACTCGGAGATCCAGCTCCTCGGCCAGAACGTCAACAGCTATTGCGACCCGCAAGGAAAGCGTAGCTTTGCCGAGTTGCTAGCCGCCGTGGGCGAGGTTGCCGGCATTCGCCGGGTGCGCTTTACCACCAGTCATCCCCGCGATTTTACCCGCGACATCGTGCAGGCCATCGACGCCGTGCCCACCCTCTGCGACCACGTGCATCTGCCCGTGCAGTCCGGATCGTCGAAGATTCTCAAGGCCATGAACCGCGAATACACCCGCGAGTGGTACCTGGAACGCATTGCCTGGATCAAGGCGGCGCGGCGCCCCATCTCCATCACTACCGATATTATTGTGGGTTTCCCCGGCGAGACCCCCGACGATTTCATCCAAACCATGGATCTGTTGGACGAAGTGCAATACGACGGTATCTACGGCTTCAAATACTCTGCCCGGCCCAATACCCCGGCGTTGACCATGATCGACGCCATCCCCGAGACGGAAAAGGTGAAGCGCCTTCAAGTGTTGCTTGACCGTCAGCGCGAAATTCAAAGAGTCAATTACGCCAAGCACTTGGGAGAGATACTTGAAGCGATGGTGGAGGGTGTGAACCTAGCTCGCGGGCAGATTATCGGACGCAGTAGCCAGAACAAGCCGGTCAACTTTACCTGCGGCCAGGCAATCGCCCCGGCCCCCGGCAGCTACCTACAGGTGAAAATAACCGCCACCCACCCCAACAGTTTGGTGGGTGAAGCGGTCTGAGAAAAACTGTCCTCCTGAGCGGAGCGAAGCATCTGCGGTTTTCTTTTACGGACGCTTCGAAATAGGGCAGAATCAAGAAGATCATTTGCTAGAGATTTCCAGGAAAGGGAAGAGATGGAGATCGAAGTCAGGATTCGCGGGTTGATGATGGACCCGGCCACCAATATGCCCATCGTGGTGCTCAAGGATGTGGCTTCCGAAACGGTGATGCCCATCTGGGTGGGGATCTTCGAGGCCAACGCCATTGCCATCGAAATCGAAAAGGTGGCGGCACCGCGCCCCATGACCCACGACTTGACCCGCAACCTGATCCGCCACCTGGACGCGCGTCTGGAGCGGGTGGTTATCACCGAGTTGCGTGACGATACCTTTTTCGCAGTGCTGCATTTGCGTCAAGCCGGGGAACCGATGACCGTGGATGCACGCCCCTCCGACGCTATCGCTCTGGCCCTGCGTTCGGATTGCCCCATCTACGTCACGCAGGAAGTGATGGAGACCGCCAAGCTGAACACCACTGGCCCGCCCGAAGGCCCCACCGGCGAACAGTTGCGCGGCTGGCTCGAGGGCCTAAACGACGAGGACTTGGGACGTTACAAGATGTAGCTTTTCTGTTCGAAGAGTGTTTTGCGCGTTGCGGCGAAGCTCGTATTATGCCAGTCTTAGGTTCCGCTCCCTATACTCCCCTTTGAGTGGAGACTGCACAAGGGAGATTATGCGGCGGTGTTTCCTTCCAATCGGTCTGACCTTTCCTCATGGATCAAGACGGCGCGGGAAAGAACTCCGATGATAGTCGAATTCGACTCAGTGATTTTTTCCAACCGGTCAAGATTCCCTTCCAACCGCTCAAGATTCCCTTCCAACCGCTCAAGATTGCTCTCATGTTTGCTGGTGGTCAACGCCAGCAATTCGACGCTTTGCGTGAGTGCCGCATGACGCTCAGCCAGTCTTTCGAGTCTCTCGTCGATGTTCATCCTCGATTTCTCCCTATCGTTGCAAGCCGCTACGATCAATATGCGTCTTCATCAGGCAGAATGCAAGCGCAACTCATATGGCCGGCAGCAGCACCCGCAAGAGCAGAAAGGCGCCTACGCCGGCGAAGAAGATCAGTGCCATGTGGATGCCAGGTTCGCGGTTAACCTCCGGCACCAGGTCGGTGGCGGCGACATAAATGGCCACGCCCGCCGAAACCGGCAAGCCGATGGCCAGCCAACTGGGAATCAGACCGATCACCAGCACGCCCAGCATGGTGGCTCCCGCCAGGGCAATCGCGGAATAAAGGGCCGCGCTGCGGCTGCGGCCGCTGGCCAGCATCACCGAAGCCATGGTGAAGCCTTCCGGGGCCTTGTGTAGAAAGATGGCCAGAAAGATCAGCCAACCCAGCCAACTGGAGACGGCGAATCCGGAGCCGATAGCTACCCCGTCAAAGAGCGCATGAACGCTCAACCCGGCCAGCACCGAGACACTGGTGCGATGCGAGACGAACTCGCCGGCGTGGGTCTCTTCGCCAAAATGGAAGTGTGCGTTGATGGTGTGTTCCAGCAGGTGGACGGCACAATAGCCGGCCATAATGAGGATGGGTCCCAGAGAGGGGCTGCGATGCAGGCTCTCCGGCACCATCTCCACCACCGCAGTGGCCATCAAGAAGCCGGCGCCCAGGGCCACAAAGTAGCGCAGATAGCGCTCAACTCCGCGCGCCCGCACCAGCACGAATCCGCCGGCCACATCGGCCAGCGCGGCCAACGCGCCTAACAGCAAAGATATCTTAAGCATCGCTCCCTTTAGTTTACGCGCTCGCTCAGCCGCTGTGGCGGATGTTGAGCACGTCGCCGTCCTGCACGGTGTACTCTTTGCCTTCCAGGCGCAGGGTTCCTTTGGCGCGGGCGGCGGCCTCCGAGCCGGCCTCCAACAGTTTGTCCCAGCGGATGGTCTCGGCGCGGATGAAATGGTGTTCCAGATCGGAGTGAATGGCCCCAGCGGCCTGCGGCGCCTTGGAACCCAGCGGAATCGTCCAGGCGCGGCATTCGTCTTCGCCGGCGGTAAAGAAGCTGATCAGCCCCAGCAGCGTGTAGCTGGTACGGATCAGCCGCACCAAGCCGCTCTCGTGCAGTCCGTAGCTGGCCAGAAAGTCCACCGCCTCTTCGTCGTCCATCTCCGCCAACTCGGCCTCTACTTTGCCGCAGATGGCGGAGGCGCCGGCATTGGGACGGCTGGCCACTTCGTTCAGCCCGAAGAGATCCACTGCCGCCGCCAGATCCTCGCCCAGGGTGGTGCTCTCGCCGATATTCAACACATAGAGAATGGGCTTCTGAGAGAGGAAGGTGAAACCCTTGATCAGCTTTTTCTCCTCGGCGGTCATCTGCATCTCACGCAGCGGCTGCTCCTTCTCCAACGAATCCTTGGAGCGCAGCAGCAGCTCGTGCTCCCGCTCCAGGTCGGCCGAGCGCATCTTGCGCAGATCCTTTTCCACTCGCTCGATGCGCTTTTCAATCTGGGCCAAATCGCTGAGCATCAGGTCGAATTCGACGCTCTTGATGTCGCGCAGTGGATCGATGGGGCCGACGTGGGCGATGGACTCGTCCTCGAAGGCGCGCAGCACATGAATCAGGGCGTCGACGGTGCGCAGGCCGGTGAGAAAGGCGGTCTCTTTGAGCGCCTCCTGACCGATGGCCGCCACATCGGCAAACTCGACAGTGGCAAAGGTGGTCTTGCGTGGCAAATAGTGGGCCGAAAGCCGGTCCAACCGCTCATCCGGCACCCGCGCTACGCCAATATGCGCCTCGCGCGGGTTGGAGTGGCCGCGCTCCTCGAGCTTGGCCTTGGTCAGAATTCTGAAGAGCGACGTCTTGCCTACCTGCGGCAGGCCGATGATCCCACACTTCATACGCTACCCGCTCCGGCCCGGTTCGCAGGGGGATTGCGCCCGCAAGGCCTCTACGATGATAACGCCAATGTTGTCAGTGGGTGGCTACGGTCTGTCAACACGGCAAGAAAGAACGCCTGAATGGGAATCCAAAACAGGTAGAACTAACCCGGCTGCGCGTGCAACTCGGAAGTACTCTTCAGGCAAGAACGGGCGGCGATAAAAGCAGCCGCCAAAAAAACATTAGAAAAAGATTGGAAGGCTCTAATGTTACGGCCTGTGCCGCCGATATACCGAATGGCGTTGCTCTTACGCCCGATGCGGTGTGTTATGGCGACAACCAACCTGATCTTTCCCGGTAACCCGTTTGCCACTGCCGAGCCGGCCTTCCAGCTCCAGCAGGCGGAGCGCATCGACGACAAGCGCCACTCGGTGGCCAAGTTGAAGCGGGGCTCGGGGCAGGCGCAGACGGATGTGGGAACCGGAGCCGTCGACGATCTCTTCGACCCCGTCGAGGAGGGCGCTCCTGGAAGCGATACCTATGCCGGGTCGAGCATCTACGATGGTCCCCGGATCAGCGTTTACGCCTGAAGCAATCCCATTTCACAATTGGATTCCGAACTCCCCGGCCGCCAGAGGGTTGCTCCCGCGTGTTTTGCGTTGGGGAACCGGAGCGGTTGGGGAAGCGTATCTAGGGGCGTCAGTCACTGATTCCCAAGGAGGAATCGAGTATGGCCCTCTTTTGTCATCGTTGTGGGACTGGACTTCCGCTGAGTGCGCGCTATTGTTCCAGTTGTGGCGAGACCATCCCAGCGCCGCGCTTTCAGTCGGGCAGGCCTCTGATTCGTCCACGCCTGGGCCGCCACATTGCCGGGGTATGTGCCGCCCTGGCCCGGGCCTACGGATGGGATCCATCGCTGGTGCGCATCATCTGCGTACTGAGCTTCTTTTTTACCAGCGGGCTGGTAGCAGTTGCCTATCTGGCCTGTTGGATCGGTATTCCCGAGGAGCCTCTGGGCGCGCCAGGGGAGTATCCTCCTAGTGTATGAATTCAGCACCGAGTTTTTTCCTCTCTGACGGAGCACGGCTGGCCTTCTTCGAGAATGGAGCGGGCCTGCCGGTTGTCTTTCTGCACCCCACGCCTCTGCATCACGCATTTTGGCTCCCCTTGACCGAGAATCTGGCCGGCATTCGCGCCATTGTCCCCGATCTGCGCGGGCACGGCGCCTCTGAACTGGGCCATGCCTTGCCAGCGGGAGCCTTTACCGCTGTTCCCGATGCTCCCGTGCTGACCATGGAGAAGCTGGCACTCGATGTGCTGGCGCTGCTCGACCATTTGCAGGTAAAAGACGCGGTTTTCGTCGGTTCCTCGATCGGCGGCTACGTGTTGCTGGAGTTGTGGCGGCAGGCGCCGCAAAGAATGCAGGGACTGGCCTTTGTTTGCTCCAAGCCGCAAGCGGACGCTGCCGCCAACCTGGCGCGGCGTGCCGCCACCATTGCCCAGTCCCGCGCCGGAGAAGCGGCCCTACTCTTCGACGGCATGGCGCAGACGTTGATCGGTGCCACCAGCCGCCAGCGCCGGCCGGAAATTGTTGCCGAACTCCGTGCCCAGATGACGCTGACAAGCGACGCTCTGGTCGCGGTGCAGGCCGGCTTGGCTACGCGGCCCGATTCGCAGTCCACCGTTGAAACCATTGAAGCGCCGGTGTTGGCGATTGCCGCCGGCGAAGACCCCGGCGTGACCGCGGCCGAGATGCAAACCTTTTTTGCTGCTCCGGGCGGATGCGATTTTCACCTCTTGCCCGACGCCGGCCACCTGGCTGCCTACGAGCAGCCAGAGAAAGTGGCCAGCCTGCTGGCCGAGTGGATGCGCTGGCTGGAAGGCTGCGGCTGATCTCCTCCCAGCTGACCATAAAAACGACGGAGCGGCAAGGGTGGGCGACGGGCAATCGCATTTGAAATTTCGTTGCGGTTAAAAAGGCTGAAAGGAAAGGCTTTCAGGAGAGAGGCTTTGTAACAGGGAACGACTTCAGTCGCGCCACCAGTTGTGTTAACAATGGAAGGGTTTTAGCCCCTGCAAACGGCTCTTTGAAGCAGTCCAATCTCCCTGCGGCAAGGCAAACGAACGCGGGCAATGAGCAATGAAGGGCTTTCCGCGGGGCTTAGTTGGGTTGTAGATAACTTCCGCTTATATCGTAAAGAGCAACCGCAGATTCTTCGCTGCGCTCCGAATGACAACGGGTTGGCGCGGCATTTGTTCCGCGCCAACCCGAGAGTCAATGTATGCGCTACGCAGTGGCCCGCTGCAACTCATGGCCCAGCTTGACGCTGACCACGCGGCTGACGCCCGGCTCCTGCATGGTGACGCCGTAGATCATATCGGCGGAGTGCATCATGCGCTTGGAGTGGGTGACGATGAGGAACTGCGTCTCCTTGCTGAGCGAATTGAGCAGATCGGCCAGGCGGCCGACATTGGTCTCGTCCAGCGCCGCGTCCACTTCGTCCAGCACACAGAAGGGGCTGGGCTGAAACTGGAAGATTCCCACCAGCAGCGCCAGCGCCGTCAGCGCCTTCTCGCCGCCCGAAAGCAACAGCACGTTCTGCAGCTTTTTGCCGGGAGGCGAGGCCACGATCTCCAGCCCACTCTCCGCCTGGTTCTCCGCGTCGGTCAGGCGCAGGAAGGCCTGACCGCCATGGAAGAGGCGGGTAAATACCTGGGCGAAGTTCTCGTTGATGCGGGCAAAGGCCTCGTCGAATTTGGTGCGCGAGATCAGATCGATCTCCTTTATGGTGTTCTGGGTGTTTTCGATGGACTCGGTCAGGTCGGTGCGCTGGGTTTCGAGGAAGCCGTGGCGGTCGGCGGTCTCCTTGTACTCGTCCAGGGCCATCATGTTCACCGGGCCCATCTGTTCCAAGCGCTGGCGCAGGACGCGGCAGGCTTCGTCTTCGGCGGCCAATAGTTCGCCGTCGATGTGGGCGATGGTGGTGTCGGCACGCAACATGGAGGCTTCGAGATTGACCTCGGCCAGGCAGCTCGCTTCCAAGTGTTCCAGGTCGGCGCGCAGCTTGGCCACTTCCGTGGCGCGTGTGGCGCGGCTCTCGCGCAGTTCGTCGAGCGCGGTGCGGCCGGATTTCAACTGCGCCTCCATGGCCGCCAATTGCTGACGCAGCGCCTGGGCCTGGGTTGCCGAAGTCTGCGCCAGGGCCAGAGCCTCGGCACGCACGGCAGCCAGCTCGGTCTCGCGCTGAGCCAGTCCCTCGCTCTCCTGAGTGCGTTGCTCGCGCTCGGCGGTGGCGGCGGCGGATTGCTGCTCGATGGTCTGAATGCGGCGCTCCAGATCGGCATGAAGGCGCTCGATGCGGTGGAAGGCGGATTCAGCGCCGCGGCGGCGCTCTTCCAGGCCGGCCAACTCGGCGGTGCTGTGCGCCGCTTCCTGCTGCAAGCCTTCGCGCTTCTGGCGCAGAAGATTCAACTGCGCCTGCTGCTCGTCCAGTCCGGCTTCGGCGGCGGCGTGTTGGGCTTCGAGGCGCAGGGTTTCTTCGCGCTTCTGGGCAATGGCGGCGACTTTGGCCTCGCGCGCATCCTTGTTGCGGGCGGCCTGCACGGCCCACTCTTGCAGGCGGCGCTCGACACGCTGAGCCTCGCCCTCCATCTGCTTGAGGGCGGCGCTCTGGTCGGCGGTGTCGCGTTCGGCCTGACGGCGCTCTTCACCGCTGGCTTCGAGCTGCGCGGTCAGCTCTTCGATGGTGCGGGTCAGTTCGGCGGCTTCCACTTCGGCCTCGGCCAGTTTGGCGTCGATCCCGGCCAGCCGCTTTTCCGTCTCACGCAGATCGCGCTTGAGGGCCAACGGGCCTTCGCTGGCCGGCTTGCCGCCGGTCACGGTGAGGTTGTGGAAGCACTCGCCCTCGGGAGTGAGGAAGTAAGCGTGGGGATACTGGCCGGCCAGGTTTTGCGCTTGCGCGGAGTCGTCGACGATGTAGCTGTCGCGCAGCTTGGGCAGCATCGCTTCGAGTGAGCGGCCAAAGCCGTTCAGCACCTTGATCGAGGCGCGCAGCGGGGTGAGGCCGGGAGCATCGATGCTGTAGTTGCTCTCTGAAAAACGTTCGCCCTCCGCGCAGGAGTGAATCAGGAAGGTGGCGCGGCCATCGACGCCGGTCTTCAACACACGGACGCCCTGCTCGGCGGCCTTCCAGCTCTCGACTACAACATAGTTCAACTCTTCGCGCAGGAACTCGTCGGCAATGCCCTCGGCGGCGCCGCTGACTTCGAGAAAGTCGGCCAGCGTGCCGACCGTCGTCATGTCGGCGCCCAATGCGCCGGGCTTGAGCAGGCGGCGCACCGTATCGGTGGAGTAGCTGTGGTTGCGGATCAGCGCCTCCAGCGAGTTGTGCCGGCCGCTGACGGTGGCGTGTTCGCTGCGCAACTGATTGGTGCGTCCACGCAGGGCGTTTTCTTCTGCGCGCCGAGCTTGCAAGCCGCTGCGCAGCGCGGCGATCTCGCTCTCCAGGCGCTGCAGGGCCTCGGAGGCCGACTGGTAGCGCAGACGGGCTTCGTCCTTGAGAACGCCCAGGGTCTCCTGCTCGTTGCGGGCCTGGGCGATCTCGGTTTCAAGCCGCTCGGACTCGCGCTCCAGCGCCGCCAGGCTCTCTTCGCTCTGCGCGGTGTGGTTGCGGGCGTTGCCGGCCAGGGTGAGCAGGTGCATGACGTGGCGGCGATCGGCCTCCATCTGCCGCTCGGCGCTGAAGACCTCGTCGGCGGCCTCACGCGCCTCCTGCTGGCTGGCCTCGACTTTAAGGCGGAACTCGCGCGCCTCGCCGGCGGCGGAGTCGAGGAAGGATTTCTGCTGGGCGCGCTCCTCTTCCAAACCGGCGAACTGCACGCGGGTGGACTCCAGTTCGGCGGCGGCGGCGGCGATGCGCACCTCCAACTCGCCGACGCGCTCGAAGTTGCCCCGCACCCGCGCCTTGGCCCGCTCCAACTCGACGGCGGCGGTGTTGGCGGTGGCTTGCGCCTCCTGGCCCTGGCGATCGAGGTCGTAGCCGCGCTCGGTGATCTGGTGCTGGCTGGCCTCCTGCTCCTCGATCTGCGTGGCCGAGCCGTTGATCTGCGCGGTGAGGGCGGCGATCTCCGCATCCAGGCGGGCCTGGGTCGCGTCCATCTGCGCCATGCGGCTGGCCAGCACCACGCGCAGCTTGGCGCGCAACTCGTCGCGCACGGAGCCGAAGCGCTCGGCCTTCGAGGCCTGGCGTTTGAGGCTGTTCATCTGCCGCGTGACTTCTTCAAAGATGTCGTCGACACGGGCCAGATTCTGCTTGGCGCTTTCGAGACGCAGCTCGGCGAGACGCTTCTTGGTCTTGAAGCGGGTGATGCCGGCGGCCTCTTCGATGATGGCGCGGCGATCGTGGGGCTTGGAGCTGAGCAACTGGCCGATGCGCTCCTGGCCGATGATGGCGTAGCTCTCCGGGCCCAGGCCGGTGCCCATGAAGATGTCCTGAATATCGCGGAGGCGGCAGAGCTTGCCGTTGAGCAAGTACTCGCTCTCGCCAGTGCGGAAGAGACGGCGGGTAATGACGATCTCGCCCTTTTGCGGAGTGCGCTGGAACTTGCGGCGGCGAATCTTGAGGACGACGGGCTGGGGCACTTGAGGTGCGGCTGAGCCATCGGTCGAGATCATCGGCGTAGTGGGAGTTACCAATTGCAGCGAGGCGGAGCCCTCGGGAGCGTCTTCATCAAGCAACTGACCGGGCTGCTCGTTGGCGATGATCTCGTCGGCCTCGGCGGCGCGCTGGCGGCGGACTTCGTCCTCGTCCCAGTCGGCGGGGCCGTCGTGATCGACCATCACCTCCGGCTCGACGGGAATGGGGCCTTCATAAGCCTCGGGATCGACCATGGTCAGGGTGACCTCAGCCATGCCCAGCGCCTTGCGTTCACGGGTGCCGGCAAAGATCACGTCCTGCATATTGCCGCCGCGCAGAGATTTGGCGCTCTGCTCCCCCAGCACCCAACTGACGCCGTCGAGAATGTTGGACTTGCCGCACCCGTTCGGTCCCACCACCACGGCCATTCCGGTGCCGCGCACGGTCAACTCGGTGCGGTCACAGAAGCTCTTGAAGCCGAGGATGTGGATCTTTTTCAGTTTCAGCATGATTTCTCCGGGTGATTGGGAACTGTGCGCAACTCTTTGCACCACAACGTGTGCAATCCTGTGCGGCGGGCGCAAAGCCGCCTGAAGAGGGAATATTTACCCCCGATTACAGACTCTACGGAGCCTTCCCGGCAGGGTCAACGAGGGAAAGAAGGGATTGTGTGGATAAGGGAGTCCGGAATTCCGATTCCTGCAAAAACCTGCGGGAGCGATGCAGAATTGGGATTCATTAAGAAATACGGGCTGTCTTTTCCACAGCCTAAAACCATTCAACGGGCATCACTCTTCCGAGCGATGCAAATGGAGCAATGATGCCTCATCCACAGTAGTGGTGACGTTAGAATCTTGTTCCCTTGGCTCTTCTTGATCTTCAGGATCGCGTCTGAATTTGAGGCGCGCACCCCATATAAAAAACAGACCGAGCAGCATCATGAAGCCAGCCTGCAGTGCCCAAGGGGATTTCCATTCCCGCTGCAGAATGCCCGATTCAGAATAGAAACGCACGCGGCGCACTTCACCTGATTCGCTTTCGTACTGTACCCGAAGTTTTTGACCCGGCGTCAACCCGATTCTTGAGGAGATATGAACCGAGATCAACCCACCTTGAAAGGTCTGGATCTGTAAATAGTCACTGAATCGTCTGCTGTCATGTTGGACAATGTGCTGCGAAAGTAGGGTACCGTCAAAAGCTAAAAGGGGATGCGTGCACTTGTCTGTTGTCGTAGAGATTGCAAGAAGACAAATGCCAACGCCGACGAGGGTTGTGGCGCGAAAGCGAGCGCGTCCCTTCTCTGGTCCGATCGAAGAGATGGCTGCTTGATAGCCGAAATAAACCGCGCCGACAAATGCGAGCACTTCGAGAATACAGAAGCCTGTCGTAAATAAGTGCGGCATGGAGGAACGATAACACAAAAAGTTTGTCGTATGGGATTTGAAAAACAACCGCAGATCCTTCGCTTCGCTCAGGATGACATTGTATTCGACAGGCGATTCTTCATGAACGTATCAAAACTCAGGCGAAAAAGCCAGTTCCCGCGCCTTTTTTATTCGGCGCGGGAAAGCCGAAGGCAGTAAGGGCACCCACGGCGCCGGCTGCCTCACCGCAGGTGGCTAGAACTCCTCGGTGGATTCGACGGCGGGCAGGACGTCGTCGTTGCCGGCCATCCAGACGTAGAGGGTGGGCAGCAGGAAGACGCCGATGATGAGATTGGCGATGAGGCCGCCCACGATGACGATGGCGAAGGGGCGCTGCGAGTCGGAGCCGATGGCGTGCGAGAGCGCCGCCGGCAACAGGCCCAGCGTAGCCACCAGCATGGTCATCATGATGGGCCGCAGACGCAGCACCGCGCCTTCGACGGCTGCTTCAACGATGTGCTCCTCGTCGGATTGCTCCAAGCCCTTGCGATGGGCGCGGAGCTGATTGATGAACTCGATCATGATGACGCCGGTCTGCACCGAGACGCCAAAGAGCGCCAGGAAGCCGACCGCCGAAGAAACGGAAAAGTTGGTGTGGGTGAGAAAGAGCGCCAATGGGCCGCCGATGGAGGCCATCAGCACCGAGAGCAGAATCAGGATGGCCCACTTGTAGGAGCGGAACATGGTGTAGAGCAAGAGGAAGATGGCCAGCACCGTCACCGGCACCACAATGGCCATGCGTGCATTGGCGCGCTTCTGGCTCTCGTATTCGCCGGCCCATTCGAGATGATAACCGGCGGGCAGCTTGACGTTGTGTTCGACTTTGGCGATGGCCTCTTCAACTGTGGAGCCGAGGTCGCGTCCGCGCACCGAATACTTGATGGCGATGTAGCGCTGGCCGCCCTCGCGATTGATCTGCTCGGCGCCGTCGTCGGTCGTGACTTTGGTGAGCTGGGCCAGCGAGACGCGCTCGCCGGAGGGGGCCAGCAGGCGTACATCCTCAATGGCCTCGCGGGTATCGCGCCAGGGCTGCTGATAGCGCAGGGTCACATCGTAGCGCGCCTCGCCCTGCTGCACCTGAGTGAGAGCGTTGGCTCCGGCCGCGGTTTGCAAAGCGTCCTGAATATCGGCCACGTTGATGCCCCAACGCGCCGCAGCGGAGCGGTCCACGGTGAAGTTGAGGTTGGGCTGGCCAACGATGCGGAAGATGCCCAGATCTTCAATGCCCTTGACCTGCGCCATCTGCGCCTGAATCTCCTCGGCGCGCTTCTCCAGAGTGCGCAGGTCGTCGCCGTAAAGTTTGACGGCCAGTTCGCCCTTGACGCCGCTGACGGCCTCTTCCATGTTGTCGCTGATGGGTTGGGAGTAGTTCCAGATGACGCCGGGGAAGGCGGAGAGCTTGGCGTCGATGGCGGCGATCAGCGCTTCCTTGTCCTGATGGAACTCGGGACGCCACTGCTTCTTCTGCTTGAGATCGACGAAGTATTCGGTGTTGAAGAAGCCGGCGGTGTCGGTGCCGTCGTCGGGGCGTCCGGTCTGGCTGACGACTTGCGTCACTTCAGGGAAGCTGGCCATGACCACGCGCGCCTTGTTGGTGAAGTCGATGGAAGCGGTGGGGCCTTCGCTGGGCGGCAGCGTGCCGCGCACCCAGATGGAGCCTTCATCGAGATGAGGCAAAAACTCCGAGCCGATGGGGCCGCCCACGGTGAGATAAACGGCAATCGCGAAAAGCACTGTAGCGATGCCGACCGTGATATGGCGATGCAGAATGGCGGCGCGCACCGAGGTGCGATAGTGGCGCGTGAGCCAGATGAGAATGGGATTCTCCCACTCCTTGGCGCCGTTGCGAAAGACCAGAATGGCCATCACCGGGGCCACCACGATGGCGAAGAGCAATGCGCCCAGCAGGGCGAAGCTCACCGTCCAGGCCATGGGCTTGAAGAGGCGGCCCTCGACGGCTTGCAGAGTAAAGATGGGCAGGTAGGCGGTGATGATGATGCCGCGGGCAAAGAAGACCGGGCGCAACACTTCATGCGCGGCGTCGCGAATCTTTTGCAGCGGGGTGCGCGGGTCTTCCTTGTTGCCGAGATGGCGCACCATGTTCTCGATCATGACTACGGAGCCGTCGACCAACATGCCGAAGTCCAGCGCACCCAATGAGAGCAGGTTGGCGGGAATGTGGCTCAGGTCAAGGCAGATGGAGGCGAACATCAGCGCGAAGGGAATGGTCAGCGCCACAATGATTGCGCCGCGCACATTGCCCAGGAATGCAAAAAGAATGATGGAGACCAGAATCATGCCCGCGGTCAGATTGTCTTCCACCGTACTGACGGTGAATTTGACCAGATCGGAGCGATCGAGGAAGGGGACGATCTTCACTCCCTTGGGCAGGATGTGCTTGTTGAGATCGTCGACCTTGCGATGAATGCCCTCGAGTACGGGGTCGCTATCGTCGCCCTTTTGCAGCAGCACGATTCCCTCAACCGTATCGGGATTATCGACAATTACGCCGTCTTCGCGATGGATGGCCTTGCCAATCTGGCCCAGGCGGATCTTCGGCCCCTGCGCGACCTCGCCGATGTCTTTGATCTTGATGGCCGCGCCATTGGCGGTCTTGACGACGGTGTTCTCGATGTCTTGCACGCTGGTGTAGAGGCCGGCGGACTGCACGTTGATCTGCTGTGCGCCCTGCTCGATAAAGCTGCCCCCGCCGTTGGTGTTGTTATTGGAGATCTGCTGCTCGACCTGGGCAATCGACAAGCCATAGGAGATCAGCTTCTCGGGGTCCAGCTTGATCTGGTACTCCTTGGTCGGTCCGCCAAAGCTCGACACATCGACGACGCCCTCGACACCCTTGAAGGCTTTCTCCAGGCTCCAATCTTCGAGGCCTTTCTTCTCCATCACGTCGTAGGCAGGGTTGGTGCTCTCGACGGTGTACCAATAAATCTGGCCGACGGGGCTCCAGTCGGTGCCCATCTGCGGAACGAGATTGTTGGGCAGATTGACCTGGCTCAAGCGCTCGAGCACGTGCTCGCGATTGACGTCGCTGGTGGAGTTGTCATCGAAGATCAGCATCAAGCTGGACAAGCCGGCCAGCGTTGTGGAACGCAGATGGACCAGGTGGGGAATGCCGGCCATCTGAATCTCGACCGGCACCGTAACCTGGCGCTCGATCTCTTCCGCCGAACGGCCCGGCCATTGAGTGATGATCTGCACATAGTTGTTGGCCACGTCGGGATAGGCCTCGACGGGCAGGTTGCGAAAGCTGATGACGCCCCATGCGGAGAGCACCACCACACCGCCGAGGACCAGCCAGCGGTTCTTGAGCGCGAAGTCTACGAGAGCCTTGATCATTACTGGTTCCCCGCGGTTTCAAGCAGCAGTGCGTTGGCCGCGACCTGCTGGCCGGGGGCGAGGCCGGAGAGAATCTCCTGGCGATTGCCGTCGATCATGCGGCCGGCGCGGACTTCGCTGCGCTTGAACTGATTCGCGCCCGCGGGCAGAAAGACCCAATCGCGATCGTGCAGATGCAGTACCGCTTCGGCAGGAAGCACGGCGTGCGTTTCCTTTGTCTTGCTGGTAAAAGTAACCGAAGCGAACATGCCCAGCTTGAGAAAGCCGGGATTGGCCACCTCGATGCGCACCTTGGCGGTGCGGATGGCGGGATCGAGGATGGGGCCGATGTCGCTAATGCGGCCGCTTAGGGGGCGGTCGGGAAAGGCGTTGATCTTGATTTTTGCCGCCTGGCCCAGTTGCAGTTTGGGAATGTCGTTTTCAAAGACATCGGCGACGATCCACACCGTGGAGAGATCGGCTATGGTGAAGGCCGTGGCCGAGCCGGAGAGCGAGACGCCGGCGGCCGCGGATTGGGTCACGTTCTGCGCCACGATGACGCCGCCGATGGGCGCGTAGACAGGAAGCAGGCTGCTGGGGTGCTTCTTGTCTACACCCAGCGTCTTCAACTGTTCTTCGGCGGCGTGAAGGTCGGCCGCGGCGTCCTTTGCGGAGTCTTCCGCCTGCTCCTGTTGTGCCTGCGAGATGGCCCCATGCTTGAAGAGATCGTCGGCGCGCTCGAAGGCTCGATGTGCCATCTTTTCGTCGTTGCTGGCCTTCAAGTAAGTGTCGAAGGCCGCGGTCACGTCCGGGCTCTGCACTTGAAGTAGCAGTTGTCCCTTTTTCACGTTGTCGTCGAGGCGGGCCTTGAGGTCCACCACGCGGCCGTTGGCCATAGAGATCACCGGAACCTCGCGGGCGATGTCGGGCAGCACCGAACCGGTGGCCGTCAACTCGTTGGCGCTTTCGATCTGGCCGGCGGTATTGAGCGGAAACTTGGCCGCATCCTTGGGGTCGATGGTGATGAGGTTCATGTCGGCAACTTGGATCACCGGCGGCGTGGAGGTGTTGACCTCGCCTTGCGCCTTGTCTTTGCAGCCGGTGGATGCGAGCAGCGCGGCGCTTAGAGCCAGCGCCAGGGTCAACGATTGCTTCGTCGTCAGCGTCGTCATTATTGCAAAACCTCGCGTCCCACAGCCAGATTCAGTTGCCCGGCGGCGGTCAGATATGAACCGATCAGTTGCAGGTAAGCCAGTTCAACCTGGCGACAGTCGCTCTGCGCGTTGAGAAAGTCGAGCAGCGATGCGCCGCCATGCTGGTAGGAATAGGTCACGGTTTCGCGCACCCTGAGCGCCTGGTTCTTGTATTGCGCCTTGTAGGGTTTGAGCAGGGCGATGTTGCTTTCGACTTGCGCATAGGCGGAGTCCACATCGCCGAAGACTTGGGCGCGGGCGGCTTCGCTCAACTGCCGGTTGCGGTCGATGTCGATCTGGGTGCGCTGCTTCTCGCCCTGGTTGCGATCGAAGATGCGCAGGGGAATGCTGATACTCAGACCCAGCGTCTGCTCGGCGTTGGGATTCTGAAAAGACGGATTGTAGGTGTACCAGCCGCTGAGGGTCGGGTCGGTGGAACCATTGGCCTCGGCCAGCTTGTGATTGGTCTGCGCCTGCTGGACCGCTTCCAGCGCGGAGCGCAGATCGGGGCGGGCGTCGAGAGCCGACTGGCGGAAATCGTCGAGCGGCTTGATTACCTCAGAAAACTCGAAGGCACCGGTCACATCGAACTGCTCTACCGGAGTGCGGTTGTTGAGCATTTGCAGAAGCTGAATCTTGGCGGTGCGCAGGTTTACCAGGGCGGATTGCAACTCCGCCTCGTATTGCACGCGCAGTAGCTCGATGCGGTCCAGATCGATCAGGGCGATGTCGCCGGCGCGGAAGCGGTCGCGGCTGATGGCGATGATCTTGTCGTAGTAGGCCAGGTCGGCCTGGGCTAGTTCAAGAATGGCCTTGGCTTGCAGCGTCTGGATGAAAGCCGAGCGCAGGTTGAACTCCAGAATGCGCTTCAGGTCTTCGTGCTGTGCGGCGGCGATCTGAGTTCCTTCCTTGGCGCTCTGCTGGCGCAACTCGCGTTTGCGGTCGCGCTCATGCAGATAGCTGAGATTGCTCTGGTATTGCGTTCCGGTCAGCGGCTGCCAGACGCCGTTGCTGGGAGCAATCTGCGTTCCATCGGTAGAAAAGGCGAACTGCGGGTTGGGGCGCAGAAAAGCGGTGACTTCGGCGGCCTTCATCTCCTCCACGCTTAGGGCGTCGGCGCGCAGAGCGGGGTTGGCGGCTTCAAAGTTGCTCTTGACCTGCTCCCAGGTCAGGTTCGTGGTTGCAGCACTGGCCGCATGGGCGGGCGCAGGGGCACCGGACTGCGCCAGAAGCAGAGCCGGCGCAAAAATCAGCAGCGCCGTCACTGCCAGACGAGACAGAGAAGGGAAGGATTGTTTCATACACGACCTTTGCACCGCGATCCGCACGGCGATTTGGGTAGGGAAAAAGAGACCCTATGAAATAGACGGAAGATAGCGCGGAATCAGGCGGTTGGCGGAGGGCGATTGTGGATCGATTGCAGCGCCGGAGATCGCACCGCGGGGGTTTCGGAAAACCCCCGCGGTGCCAAGCCCGTCGCGCCGAAATCAGGCGCAGCAAAGAAAGCTGGCGGCAGCGCAGCTACCGCTGGAAAAAATGGCTGGGCTTGCATCGCACCATCGTCGCGGCGCAGCGAGGACTCGACTTCGGCAGGGTTTTGTGCCGCCAGCAGGTCGTCGGTCACGGAGATGACCGGAAAGAGAATCAGCAGCATCATGGCCAGCGCGGCCAGTTGTGTCTGCCGGCTGGCGCCCTCGCGCCGCGCGTGGACCATCCACAACTGCACCAGATAGGCAGCCAGTAACGCCCAGACGAGATTGAGAGTCAATTCCATGTGCTGTTCGATTCTACAATACGGCTATATCGGGACGATGAATTCCTCTTTTGACTCGCTCCGCCTACCCCGGAGGGCTGGCAACGAGGTTGCTTACAGCGCTGCGGCCCGCCCAGGAATGCGACTGCATCGCCGCAAAGACCGCGAAGGGCGAGCCGGGAAGGGGAGGGTGTGCGGAGTGGCGGCAATCTTCGGTTTGACCGCAACCAGGTTTCCCCTTATGATGGAAAAGTTGGTTTTGAGAGCGCGGCTCCCCGCACCGATCTCGACCAATGGCTACAAGATTGCTTTTCTGCTTGTTGCCCCTTCGTTCAATGGTAGGACAGCTGCCTCTGGAGCAGCATATCGGGGTTCGAATCCCTGAGGGGCAACCATAACAAACCAAAAGGCTTTGAGAACTTTCAGGAAACCTCTGACAGCGCCGCTGTCGGAGGTTTTGTCGTAATGGACGATTTATGCCACGGACGGATTGAGTGCTTTCCGTTCCATCCCCATCAACCGCGCTATGAAGAGGATGGAACGGCCCTCTTGGGGAGGGATTCTGGGATACCGTTTCAGAATGAAATCCCGATCTCCGCTCCCAGGACAAACGCATTGGGAATGCGGCTGGTGCCCGCGGGCTTCAAGTCCCACTGCATGTCAGGCTGGAAGAAGGTATACTTCACTACCTGAATGCGATGCGCCAGTTCCACGATCATCTCGTGGTTGGGATTGCCGCCGCCCTGGGAGACGATATTCTGCGCATAGTCCCGGCTGAACTGGCCGTAGAGAAAGCCGAATATGGTCTTGTCTTCCGTGCGCCGGCCGAAAGATAGAATGGTCGATTCTAAACAGATGATCCACACTTGCTGGGATCGGAGTGCCCAACAGATCCTCTGCAAAAAAGGATGTATATTCCGGAGCATCTTCCAAAGGTACAAATCGCTGGTTCGGTTGTGCGCCCAATTGCAAAGGCGGGGAGGATAGTGCCTCTCTTGGCTTCGCCTTTATCTCCGAGCAGCCATGCAACTCGATCTCCATCGCCGTAACGACCACCACTGCGGCGCCCTCCTTGATGGCGGGCGTGAAGCGGTCCGAGGAAAGAATATCCAGGGCGATTCGATCCAGATCGTTACCCGCCGGGTGAAGGAAAGTCACATAGTGGGGCCGTCCTGTCTTGTCCACCAAGAACTTCAACTGCACCTCGCCCTTGGTTTTGTACTTGCATCTCTGCTTTTGCAACTCGATCATGGCAGGAGTAAGCAGCTTGGGCGCGGTGATTCCCGGCTGAATGAGGTAGACTTTGTCGCGCTCAACTTGCGCCGTTTGAGACGAATTTGCAGGTGTTAGCTGCGCCCCAGCCAGGGGCGCAGCTAACACCTGCAGAAAAAGAATCTCATTACTCTAATCATAGTTATTCTCCGGCAAAACAAGCCGAATTCACTCTAACACGCGATCCCCAACTCCCGCAGCAGGAAGGCGTAGTCGAAGGCGATCTCCTTCAGGTAGTCGTAGCGGCCACTGGCGCCGCCGTGGCCGGCCTGCATGTTGGTCACCAGCAGCAGCGCATTGCTGTCCGTCTTCAGGGTGCGTAGCTTGGCCACATACTTGGCCGGCTCCCAATACATCACCTGGCTGTCGTGCAGCGAGGTCTTCACCAGCATGGCCGGGTAACTCTCCGCCTGTAGGTTATCGTAAGGCGAGTAGCTGTGCATGATGCGGAAATACTCTTCCTGATTGGGATCGCCCCACTCCTCGTATTCCGGGACGGTCAGCGGCAGGCTAGCGTCGAGCATGGTGTTCATCACGTCCACAAAGGGCACATGGGAGAGCACCGCGCGGAAGAGGTCGGGGCGCAGATTGACCACCGCCCCCATCAATAGACCTCCGGCCGAGCCGCCCTCAATGGCCACCCGCGCCGGATCGCCGTACTGCTGGGCGGTGAGATGCTCGACGGCGGCGATGAAATCGGTGAAGGTATTGCGCTTGACCAGCATCTTGCCGGCATCGTGCCAGGGCTTTCCCAGGTCGCCGCCGCCGCGAATGTGGGCGTAGGCCATCACCACCCCGCGGTCCAGCAAACTCAGTCGGTTGGAGCTGAAATTCAGCGGCAGCGAGTAGCCATACGACCCGTAACCATAGACATAGAGCGGATTCTGGCCTTGCTGGCGCCGGTCCTTGCGATACACGATGGAGATGGGAACCTGTGCGCCGTCGGCGGCCGTGGCGTGCAGGCGCTCGCTGGCGTAGAGGGCGCGATCGAAGCCGCCCGGGACTTCCAACTGCTTAAGCAGCGTGGCAGCGCCTGTGGCCATTTCGTACGCGTAGACCGAGGCTGGCGTCACCAGAGATTGATAGGCATAGCGGTAGCTGGCGGTGTCGAAGATGCGGTTGATGTGCGGCTGGGCGCTGTAGGCCGGTTCGGGGAAGGCGATCTCACCCTCCAGCGCGGCCTGCGGGCCTTCTCCTGCGAAGCGGAAGAGCCGTAGGCGGGGCAGGCCGTCTTGGCGCTCGCAGGCGACAAAGAAATCCTTGAAGAGATCGATCTCTTCCAGCATCGCCTCGGAGCGATGGGGCAGAAGTTCGCTCCAATGTTCGCGGCCCGGCGTGGCCACTGGCGCGGTTACCAGGCGGAAGTTACGCCCCTGGTCGTTGCTGCGGATGAACCACCGTCCATTGCGGTGGTCGATGGAGTATTCGTGCTCCTCGTCGCGCGGTTCGATGAGGCTGAAAGCCGCCGTGGGCTGCCAGGCGGGCAGCACCCAGGACTCCGAAGCGGTGTGGCTGGCCGATTCCAGAACCAGATAAGCGCCATCTCGAGTGCGACCAACTCCGACATTGAAGCGCTCGTCGTCATCCTGGTAGATGAGCGGATCCTCGCCGTGATGGGTTCCTAGCGTGTGCCGCCAGAGCTGGAACTGGCGTTTCTGCTCCTCGTCTTCGACGGTATAGAAGAGGGTGAGGTTGTCGGCGGCCCAGGCCACCGAGCCAACCCGCTGTAAGTGGCTCGGTTCTGCCGGCAGGGGCAGGGTTGCGCCCACGGTCAGATCCTTGATCCGCAGGGAGTACTGGCGGAATCCGGTAGTGTCGACGGTATACGCTAGCCAGCGTCCGTCGTCGGAGACGTCGGTGTCGCCGATGGCGAAAAAGGTGTGTCCCTTGGCCAGTTCATTGCCGTCCAGCAGCACCTCTTCAGCAGCTCCCTCGTCCATGGCCGCCGCTGTACCCGCCTTGCGGCAGTGGATGGCATACTGCTGGCCCTCCTGGGTGCGGGTGTAATACCACCAGCCGCCCTCGCGATAGGGGACCGAGACGTCGGTTTGCTGAATGTGGGAGAGCATCTCCGCATAGAGTTCCTCGCACAGCCCGGCCAGGGGAGCCATCAGGCTCTCGGCGTAGGCGTTCTCGGCTTCTAAATAGAGGGTAACTTCGGGATTCTGCTTGTCGCGCAACCAGGCGTAGTCGTCTTTGAGGACCACGCCGTGCAGACAGGTTTCGCGGGGTTCGATACGGGCAATGGGCGGCTGAAGTGGATTCATGGCATCTTCAGTGTAGAGTCTCAGAGCCGCCAATGGTGCGAGTCGGGATCGGAGCCATCGCATTCGAATCCTCTCGGGAATCGCTTTCCCAGTCAGGAAGAGATTTCGACCGATTGAGTTTTGGAACAGGGCAGGAGACTACCCGTACGGGCTTAGAGGCTGCCGGCCTCCTGATAGCGTCCCAGTTCCTTGACCATGGCGCAATGCGGCTGCAAGACGGCGAGGATGCGATCGGCGACCTCCAGGGAGGGAACCTGGCAGTCGGTGTAGAAGATGTACTCCCAGGGCTTGCCGTGAACGGGGCGAGACTCGATCTTGGTCATGTTGGCGCCGAGCGCGGCGAATCCGGCCAACGCGGCCATCAGCGAGCCAGGGCGGTTCTCCACCGAGAAGGCCAGGCTTATCTTGTTGGAGCAGGGGTCGGCGACAGACTCGGCGGTGCGCCGGACCAGAAAAAAGCGGGTGAAATTCTCCGCGTTGTCTTCGATGCCGGCCTCCAGAATCTGGGCGCCGTAAAAGTGGGCAGCGGCCTGGCTGGCGATGGCGGCTGCAGAACCGTCCTGGAGTGCCATCAATTGTTTAACGCTGCCAGCGGTGTCGTAAAAGGCACAGGCTTCCATCCGGGCGTGGCGGGCCAGATAGCGGCGGCACTGGGCCAGGGCCACGGGGTGGGAGAAGACCCGTTCGATGGCGTCGATCTGCGCACCGGGCAGGGCTATCAGATTGTGACGAATGCGCAGCAGAGTCTCCCGTTCGACGCGCACCTCGTGCTCCAGGAGCAGATCGAAGTGCTCGGCGACAGAACCCGCCAGACTGTTCTCGATGGGCACCACGGCGGCATCGACGGAACCCTCGGCAACCACCGCGAAAACGTCGGCGGAAAGGGAGCAGGGAACGATGGTGGCGTCAGGCACGAGTTTGAGGGCGGCTTCGTGGCTGAAGGAACCGGGCTCGCCCTGAATAGCGATCTTCATGGTTGGGCTCGTAGTCTCACCCTCGGCGCGGGTGGATTCGTCTGACGTGGGGCGCGGTCTCGATCCATACCACTGCCCCAGGGAGGGTTGTTCCGGTTTGGTCATGGATTCAGCTCCTCATCCACAGGTCGGCGGCGACAGAGGCCAGAAAGACCATGGCGATGACCCCATTCATGGTGAAAAAGGCGGCGTTGAGGCGGCGTAGGTCGCGGGGCGAAACCAGCGAATGCTCGTAGGTCAGCAACAGGCCGACGGCGGCGATGCCCAGCCATCCCGGCAGATGAAAGTGAAAGAGCCATCCCAAACAGATCAGCAGCGCCAGCATGGTCGCGTGCATCCCGCGTGCAACCAGAAAAGCAGCGTTGATTCCCACGGCCTGGGGCAGGCTGTGCAAGCCGGTGGCGCGGTCGTGTTCGAAGTCCTGGCAGGCATAAAGCACGTCGAAACCGGCAACCCACAGGATGACCGCGCCGGTGAGCGTAATGATGCGCAGGTCCAGGCTGCCGCGGACGGCGATCCAGGCGGCCGACGGAGCCAGCCCCAGCGCCAGTCCCAGTACCAGATGCGACCAGCGGGTGAGGCGCTTCATGTAGCTGTAGCCAAAGAGCACTAGCAGTACCAGAGGGGAGAGAAGCAGGGTCAGGCGGTTAAGTTCGGCCGCGGCAAGAAGAAAGAGCAGCGCCGTCAAGACGGTAAAGCCGAGAACGAAGGCCCGCGTAAGCAACCCCGCGGGCAGGGCGCGGGAGCGTGTGCGGGGGTTGGCGGCATCCAGATCGGCGTCGGCCCAGCGGTTGAAGGCCATGGCTGAGGAGCGCGCGGCAACCATGGCCACCAGAATCCACGCCAGCTTATTCCACGCGGGCAGGCCGTGCGGCGCGGCTAATAGCGCGGCGGTCAGCGCAAACGGCAGGGCGAAGATCGAGTGTTCCCACTTGATCATCTCCAAGGTGGTTCGTGTCCTTGCCCAAAGTGTCGGCATGAAGTCTCCCAGACCAGTTTACCTGAGGGAGATCTTGGACTTGGGAAACCAGGTGAGCTGGATCGTCGTTGCGGTGACGGTTTGCAGGCCGGGCAAATAGACCGGCGCCTTCCAGTGTTCGAAGGTGAATTTGCCGTTGATCTCGAAGTCCTTGCCGATGCGCTTGACGGCCTGGAAGTCGAAGTCGTTGAGGGTCGTTCCGCCGGGGGAGAAGGTAAAGCCGCTGGGGGACACGCTCGTGCTGACCGGGATGAGGATCGTGTTGACGGGGATGAAGTCCTTGTCGGCCTTCTGGTTGCGCACACTGATTTGCAACAGCTCGTTGGCGCTGAGATGGTAGGTGATCCAAGCCTGTCCTCCCTTGTCCTCGCGGCCGATCCAGTCGCCGAAGAGGACGCCGTTGTTGGTGTATCCCTGACGCGCAATGCCCTCCCAGTACATAAACTGGCCGGAGTTGCTTCTGGAAATCGGTGGGTCGGTATCGGCTGCCTCGACACGCAGGTCGAGTTTGGGAAGGTGGGGAAGATGCGAAAGGTAAAGGCCAGGACGCCAGGCGGCGCGGCGGGGCGCATCGATGGGAGAGATATCGTCGTGGACTTCGCCGTCGGCGTAGAGGGTGAGCCAGTTGCGCAAGTAGGGCAGACGATAAGAGAAGTTGGCTGCGCCGAAGCGGGCGCCTGGGTCCCGGTTAGTGTCCTTGTTGGCGTCGCCGGCGGTGAGGCTTAAGAAACTGCGCAGGAATGACTTAAGGCTGATGCCCTCGTGCCCTTGGCCGCCCCAGATCACGGTGCGTTCGAAGCCGAATTCCAGATCCTGCGTAGGTTTGAAGGAGACTTTCTCCACATGCACCCAGGGCTTGCCAGGATTGACCTGGTAACCGATGGGTGGTGTGGTAGGCGTCGTATAGGGCGCCATATAGGTGTGTCCACCCAGAGCCCCGACCAGAAACTCGTAACGGAAGGGGCCGGTGAGGCGCGAAAGCAGGGGCACTTGCAACGGCTCGGTGCGGTTGATGTGCAGGGCGTAAATATTCTCGGCGTTGTTGGAATAGGCCATGGCGCCGCCCTGGGCCGGGCTGAGCCATTCGTCCTGCTTGCCGAAGGAAATAGTGTGGTTGAACAGATGGGTAGAGACGTAGGCCTCGAGCAGGCGGCCTCGGGTAGCGGTGGCGATGGGCCCGAGGGGCATGGTCGCTTGATAGTAGGGAGTAGTGGTGCCGGGAATATAGAAGAGCAAGTCGTCCACGTTGGAGAGCGACTGGCCCAAGACGTCGGAGTAGCCCGCGGCCGAGGGGGCGCCCTGAAACTCCCCGCGCAGATACAGCAGGAAGCGCCCGGCCGTGGCATAGCCAGAGGCGCCGGAATAGTTATTGACCCCGTTCTCGTAAGGCCGCCCATAATCGTTGACGATGGTCGAGCCAAGATGAAAACTGTCGCGCAGCGGGGTGCCACTGAGGACCCGCGTGGCCGAGTAAGCCGTCTCCGGATGGATGTTGCCCTCGGCGATCAAACAGGAGTCGGCCACGTCGAAATGCAACTCGCGGGCCAGCGCGTAGTAGATCCCCTGCGCCTCGTCCACGGTGGGCTCGCTGTAGTTTCTGGCATCGTCGATAATGGGGGCCGATTCCTCCAGCATGTTACTAACGCTGGCGCGGGTCCAGGGCCGCTCGCCGAGAACAACACTGTTTAAGTAACCCATCGAGTAAAGGCGCAGTATCGCCGGGTAGACCCAGCTATCGACCGGTATAAAGGGGGAATCCTCGGTCGGCGAAATACAGGCGAGAGCCTCGGTTTGAGCTGGCCTACCGGGGCTTGATGCGGCTGCAGGCGTTTGTGCGGCATCAACTCCGCAGGCCGCTAGAATGAGCCCCGCACTGACCAGGGAGGCACTTAGAAGGGGAAAGTTGGTTCCAGATCTGCCCAAAGTCATAGTCCTCACTCTATCATTTGAACCGCTGCCGGCAAGCCAAAACCAAGGGCCAGAGAAGAGAATGAATCTTCGCAGTCTAACCACTCCGGTTCTATCCGCAAGGATTGGCTTGACTGCCTTGCGGATAGAAGAAACAGAAGTCAGCCCAAGGTTATCCGGAAATTCGCCCCTTGAGCTTCGCGGCCGGGCTCCAATTTCATCGCTGCCTTTGTCCGGACTATCTGCGGGCGTCTCTTCTCTTTACCGAAGTATAGATGAGTATCGATGCCGCTTCTCCGCATTTCGTATCCGGGCGGAGAAAGAGGAGAAGTTTGGATTTCTTAAGTCCAGGGGCTGACTTGGCCGGCGGCGGCCAGCGCGGCGGTGAATGTGGCCTGGGTCAACTCCTTGAATATGGGCTGAAAAAGGCCCTTGCGGTCGAGGTAGGCCTCCATCTTGGCGATGGGGTCCAAACCGTCCGCAACGTCGATACACTCCAGTAGCGTCGGGCCGCGCCCCTGGCGAATGCGGGCGATGGACTCGGAGGCGGCGCGATAGATGGCGACCATATCGGCGCCATCGACCGGCAGGCAGGGAATTCCAAAAGAGGCGATTCTCCGCAGCGGGACGACAGCGGCATTTTGACTGCTCTTCCCCGTGCCGCGATGGTTGCTTTGCGGGGTCGTCGCGTGGAGTACTAAGAGCATGGGTAGTTGCTGCTCCAAGGTGAAGTGCAGCGCTTCCCGGGAGTCGGGGTCCTCAGCATCCCCGGCGAAAAAGACTACGACAATTTTATCGTCGTCGGCGATCTTGTGGGTTAGAGCGGCGGAGATGCCGGCATTGAGCACGGCGACCGCCTCGGGAGAAGCGGGGGAAACCACGTTCCATGAGGCCAGCGAGGCGCTGTCCAGACTGCCAGGACTGCGGCGCGACTGCGCGCCTTCCGCATCGGCGGAAGAAGAAGGCGCCAGCCAGGCGGCGATGCTCTCCAGCGGCGCGCCCTTGACGAAGGCGTGGATCAGGGTGTCGGGCGGCGCGACCAGCGTGTCTTCACGGTGCAGATCGATGCAGGTGGCGACCACCGGAGCTTCATGGCCACAGCCCGCTCCGCACTTCGACCCGCGGTTCCCCCCAGAACCCGACCGCTGCTGCTCTTCGATCATGCGGCCATGGAGTAGAGCGGCGTAAAGCGCAAGCAACTTCTCGTCGGAGATCAGCGAGAAGCCGTGGTTACCGGCCAGGGCTTTGCTGGCGGCGGCGATTTGCGGGCTGGTTTGGGCCGTCATGAGCTTTCCGCCGATCGATGCAGTCCGAAACGAATCTTTTTCTTGCAGCCTATTCTGAACCCCATACGGAGAGAGGAACCTGCTCCGGAAAAATGCGAAAAGCTCGGGCTAAGCCGTCCGCATATCCTCTAGGTCGAATAGTCCGCGTTGATGTGAACGTACTCGTGGGTCAAGTCGGTGGTCCAGAAGGTGCAGGAACCCTCCCCCCGATGTAACTGAATGGCGATGGAGAACTCGGGCTGGGAGATGTAGGTGTGGGCGGCGCTCTCGTCGAACTCCGGGGCGCGCCCACCATCCCGGCAAATGGGCAGTTCGCCGAACTGAATGTCGATGCGCTGGGGGTCGAGGTCGGCTCCGGAGTAGCCGATGGCTGCTATCAGACGGCCCCAGTTGGGATCCTTGCCCGCCCAGGCAGTCTTGACCAGCGGCGAATGGGCAATGGCTTTGGCGACCCGCAGCGCGTCAGCGTCCGAGGCGGCTCCGTCAATGTTCAGCTCGACAACGTGCGAGACGCCTTCGCCGTCGGCTACGATCTGCCGGGCCAGCGAGGTGCAGATCTGAGTCAGAGCTTCGGTGAAGGCTGCATTGCCGGCATCGATGGTGATCCTACTGGCACCGGAGGCCAGCAGCAGCACGGTGTCGTTGGTCGAAGTGTCGCCGTCCACCGAAATGCGATTGAAGCTGACCTCGATCGCCTGGCGCAAATACCCGTCCAGCACCGCCGGCTCGAGGTCGGCGTCGGTCATGATGTAAACCAGCATGGTGGCGTGCGGCACCAGTTGGGGATGAATCATCCCTGAACCCTTGCAGACGGCGGCTATGCGGACTTCCCCCATGGTTCCATCGGGCCTCTCGACTTCGAGGCGCGCAAAGGCGGTCTTCTCCACCGTGTCGGTGGTGAGAATGGCCTGGGCCAACTGTTGAAAGTGATCGTTCTCGGCGCCTATGGACGCGGCCAGGGAGGGCATGACCGCGATCAACTTATCCACGGGCAAGGGAACGCCGATGATCCCGGTCGAGGAGGGAAAAACCTCTTCCGGCGGGCAGCCAAAGACGGCGGCGGCGGCGGCGCAGGTGGCCCGGGCGGCATCCAGACCAGCTTGCCCGGCGGCACAGTTGGCGTTGCCGGCGTTGATGGCGGCTACCCGCACTCGCCCGCCGCTGGCGCGCAGATGCTCCTTGTCGACTTGCAGCGGCGCGGCGGAGACGCGGTTGGCGGTGAAGACGGCGGCGGCGCTGGCCGGGCGGTCGGCCACGATCAGAGCGAAGTCGGTGCGGCCGCTGGCCTTGAGGCCGGCCTTGCAGGCGCCGAAGCGGAAACCGCGAGGAATGAGAAAGTGGGAAGTTTCAGACATGATGGTCAAAGGATTCAACCCATTTATAACAGGTATATGGAACCTGAAGCGGTGAAAAACGGGACGGTGGGCGCAGGCACAGAGCAGTTTCTGGATCTGCGCGCGGTGAATGTGGCGCGCGGCGAACGCCTGGTCTTGCACGATGTGAACCTGTCCATCCGCGCCGGCGAGCATGTGGCGATTCTGGGCCCCAACGGATGCGGCAAATCTACCTTGATTCTGACTATGAGCTGTCAGATCTATCCCCTGGTCCGGCCGGGGATGGAAGTGCGTATCTTTGGCCGCGAGCGTTGGGATCTGACCCAACTGCGCCAGCACTTCGGCGTAGTGGGAACCGATCTGCCCGGCGAGCGGACCGCGGTAACCTGCGGCTTGGATGCCGTGATCGCTGGCTTCTTCTCCGCCTCGACACTATGGCCCAACCTGCATGTAACCGCCGAGATGCGGGAGCGCGCCGTCGAGGCCCTGGAGCGCATGGAGGCGCTGCATCTGGCCAGTCAACGGGTGGGGGAGATGTCGGCCGGGGAGAAGCGCCGCATCGTCATTGCTCGGGCGCTGGTCCACCGGCCCCGGCAACTGCTGCTGGACGAACCTTCCAATGCACTGGATCTGGCCGCGCAACGGGAATTGCGCGAGACGCTGCGGCGGCTGGCGCAGGAAGGAACCGGTCTGGTGCTGGTAACCCACCACCTGGGCGATATCCTCCCCGAGATCGAACGGGTTATCCTCATGCGCGGCGGGCGAATCCTCTGCGACGGACCCCGCCAGGAACTGCTCACCGAAGCTCGCCTGAGCGAGTTGTTCGGCGCTCCAGTGCGCATCGGCTGCGACGAGCAGTGGCTGCATAGTTGGTAAGAGCAGGGAATAGGGAGTAGCGGTCATACCGCAATGGGAACATTGTGTCAAGGAGAAAGCGATTTCTCGCCAAGCTAAAGTTTTCTTTGCCGATGCAAGCAAGTGTTGACGCCGTGTGAATCAAGGATTAGATTGAAGCCACACGGGAAAGGAGGTAGATCCAAAAGATGCAGCAAGATTCTTCGAGCAGTACTGTACGTGAGGTGACTGAGGCCTAGGGCATCGCGCCCCAGACCCCAAGGTTGCCCCCGCGGAGGAATTTAACCGCAAGGGATGCTACCGATTCTTCACTGTGCGCTGTCTCCCTCGACCCCGGATCGAGCATGGCAATCTTTCAATAGTTGCGACGAAGCTGGTCGCCGAAGGAACCCGGCTTAACGGGTCGGCTATGCAAGAGGCTTGGGCAGGGAACAATTGTGAAGATGCTTGGACCACGCGGCAGCGCGATGGCCTTAGTCCAATACCCACAGTTCACCGCGACGGCCTGGGCAATGCGCTCAGGCCGCCGTTCTTTTTGCGCCTTGCCAGTATCTGCTCCGTGGGCGGGGGAAATGCAAGTGCTTACTGCGCCGCCTCCGCACGGGCCGCACCGCTGGGTTACACTCAGGCCCATGCGGGTATTTGGGATAGATTGCGGGACGGAAATTACCGGCTTCGGCGTGGTGGAGACAGACGATGCGGCCCGCCAGCCGCGGCTGCTGATGAAGGCCATGGGCGCCATCCGCCTCTCCAAAACCAAGAGCCTGCCGGTGCGCCTGGAACAGGTCTTCCGCGAACTGGGCAGGGAACTCGAGCGCTGGAAGCCGGATTCTGTGGCCATCGAAGAGGTCTTTTACTCCGTCAATGCCAAATCCGCCTTGAAACTCGGTCAGGTGCGCGGTGTGGCGTTGCTGGCGGCCGCTTGCCAGGGCTTGCCGGTCGCAGAGTACGCGCCGCTGAAGATCAAATCCAGTGTGGTGGGCTACGGGCTAGCCAAGAAGGAGCAAGTCCAGTTCATGGTGGCCCGGCTGCTGGATTTGGAAGAGATCCCCCAGCCGGCCGACGCCGCCGATGCCCTGGCCATCGCCATCTGCCATATCCATACGGCACAGACCCTGATCGCGCAAGGAGGAGGAAGATGAGATCCTTGGTCCTGTCCCTGTTTGCCGCCGTGCTGCTTGCTCCCCTGCCCATGGCTGCGCAGACCCCGGCCACGGTGCAGATGGAGTTCACCCATCCCAGCCTGATTCCCGCGCACTGGACCCTGAGCTTGCACCGCGACGGCAGCGGCTACTTTCGCTCCCAGCGCGGCGATGCGCCCGCCGACAAAAAGCGAATGCTGGCGGCCGTCGACGTCGATCGCCAAGTGCAGTTGAGCGCCCGCTTTTCGACCGCCATCTTCGCCGCGGCCCGCCGCCACAACTTCTTCCAGCAGAACTGCGAAAGCCACAGTAAGGTGGCCTTTCAGGGAACCAAGAAGCTCAGTTACAGCGGTCCCGATGGCCAGGGCTCATGCACCTTCAACTACTCCAGCGATAAGGAGATCCAGGATCTTGCCGAGTCTCTGCAGGGAGTGGCGGAGACCATTCTGGCCGGAGCGCGGCTGGAACTGCTGCTGCACCATGATCGCCTGGGGTTGGACGCGGAGTTGGAGGCGCTGGAGTGCGCGGCCAAAGAGAATCAAGCACAGCAGCTCGGCGCGATTCGGGAGATTCTGCAACGGCTGTCGGAGGATCCAGAGTTGATGGAGCGGGTAAGAAAGCGCGCCAAGGCTCTCTTGGCGCGGGTCGAAGAAGAAACAAGAAATGGATAGCGAGCTTCTAGCGGCGTTCGCTGGGCGAGGGCACCATCACCGAGGACATGCCGGCGGCGTTGGCGGCGTCGATGCCCAAGTCGGTGTCTTCGAAGACCAGGCAGTCCTGGGGCGCGACACCCAGCCGTTCGGCGGCTAACAGAAAGCCGTCCGGGGCGGGTTTGCCGTTCTTGTAGTCCTCGGCGCAGACCAGAGTCTCAAACTTCTCCAGCAGGTTCAAGCGGGAGAGGGAACCAACCACCGAATTGCGGCGGCTACCCGACACCACGGCAAAAGGAATCTCGCCGTGGCGCGCATCGATGTGCTCGATCACTTCGGGAATGGCCTTCAGATTGACTAATTGGTCGTAGTAGAGGCCTTCCTTGCGCTTGGCGACCATCTCAACGGGCATGGCCAGGCCGTTCATCTCATTGAGTGAAGCGATGATGTCCGTTACCGGACGGCCGCCCCAGGAATAGAAGAGATCTTCGGCAAAGGGGCAGCTCCACTCCGCCAGAGCCTGCTTCCAGGCCACGTAATGCAGCGGCATGGAGTCGACGATGGTGCCGTCGCAGTCGAAGAGATAAGCGCGGAATGAGCCCGCGGGCAGGGGCAATTTCATGGGAATGCGAAACTCCTTGGGTTGGCCCGGTTGGCCGGCCCAGAGGGCGGCTGTGCGGGGGGGTGGCGGGGCTCGTCTTCAGCGTCAGGATCAGAAAGAGAATCCCAAGCTGCGCCTGGGTAGGCCTCTGCTTCCATGGTACTGTCTGCCGGGAATCCGTGCATCCGCGGCGTGGCTGGACTACCGCAAGCAGCCAGGTGGTGTTCCCCCAAGACGCGGGATTTCAGGCCTCGGGGAGTTTTTCACATGCGGATTTTGACGAGCGCACTCCGGTCTGCTAATTTGATTAAGGGTTGTTGTACACGCCACGTTCCGCAGTAGCTCAATGGCAGAGCATTCGGCTGTTAACCGAAGGGTTGTAGGTTCGAGTCCTACCTGCGGAGCCAAATAGAATCTTAGACTTACGACCTCTTTTCACCCCCCGATGATCCTCAGAAATGCCCGACTGTGGGGACTTTTGTGGGTACCCCACATCAAAATGCTGCGTATTTGTGGGTGTTTCTGAGTAAAGATTCTCCCCATTGTTGGCTGTGGGAGTGTTTTCGTTCTTTGCCACTGTCCGCTTTCTGTCTATTGGCTTGCTCCCGTTTTTCAACCCATGTGGGGACTTTTGTGGGTACCCCTGGGCCTGCCCTTTCTCTCTGCCAGTCTCCTCTGTCGTCGGTCGCACCGTGGCAATGGACTCCAGTGCGCGGCGCTTCGCCTCCATGCGGATGTGGCTGTAGTGCTTGAGCATCTGCATGGAGACGTGGCCGGCGATGTCCATGATGGTCTGATCGCCAGCGCCGCTTTCCGCAAGGTCGGTAATGAGCGTGTGCCGATTGTCGTGCCAGCGACCTTTCACCTGGGCGTTCGTGCGTACATTGTTCCATGCCGTTTTGAGGGTGGTGACGGGGCGCGTGGGGTCACTCGGACTCGGCTTCCCAAAGGGGAAGACATACCACTCAGCGCGGAGTTCTCCAAACTTCTCCCTGTACCACGCGGAGTAGTCGGAAAGAACCTCGAAGAGGGAGGAGTTCAACGGGATGGTACGGCCTTCGCCGGCTTCCGTTTTGCTGCGTCCAACCGCGAGAAATTTCCTTGTGAAGTCGATCTGCTCCCAAGTCAAGTTCCTGATCTCGGCGTCGCGCATCCCGGCGTTGAGCGCCAGTGTCAACGCGAGATAGATGTGCGGGGAGCGAGCCTTGCGGGCCTCCTCCAGCATCCGGTCCTTTTCCGCCAGGGTATAGGCCTTTCCGACCGTCTGGCGCACCTTCAGCTTGAGCATCTTTCTTTTGCGGAGGCGGATACGGAGCAAATCGCCCGGATCGCCCAAGATGCGCAGCAGAAAGCCAACCTCTTCATTGACGCTCTTCGGTGCAGCGCCTTCACTGAGACGGGCATTCTGGTATTGAATGACGGTAGCCTCGTTGAAATCGACAAGCATTTTGCTGCCAAGAAGTTGCTTCAGATGATCGATTGCATATTCGGCAAAGCGCGCAGACTGAGGCAGGCGCAACTTGTAGGCATCGAAATACTCGTCGGCCATGTCGCTGAATGTACGGATGCGCACGTGGCGCAGATCGGTGAAGTTGTTGAAGCCTGCCTCCAACTCGCGTTTGCGCTTTTGCTCGGCCCCTTTGGCAACAGTTTTTGAGGGAGACTTTGAGGATTCGCGGATGCGCCGACCGGCGAACCAAAACTCATACCACCAAACATCACCACGCCGGAAGAGGCTCATGCGAATGGCTCCTATTTTCTTTCCGCAGAGGAAGATTCAGACGACAATGCGCGCCGGATCGTGCGCACATCGAGAAACATCTTTTGCGGGCCGGCCGCTGCGCCTCCTTCGATGGGAAGGAAGCCGTAACGCGCATACCATCCTGCTTTATCGGGATAAGCATCGGTGATGATGCAGCGGCAGCCGACTTCGTCAGCCACGCGAAGTGTGATCTTGAGGGCATCTGAGAGCAATGCGTGGCCCAGCCCCCTGCCACTGAAACGCTTGTCCACGGCTAGGCGCGCCAGCAAGATCAGAGGCAGATCGTAAGTCGGCAAGCCGCGCACGAACTTCTTCGGAAACCGCTCGCGCGGAACGCTGGAGGTTGCCAGCGTGAAGTATCCCAGCACGGTGCGGGGCGCGGATTCGTCTACCGCGACATACGTTACGCCGATGGAAACCTTCTGCTGATTCGTCCACGCATGGCGCTTCAAATAATTGTTGAGCGGCTCGTCTCCGCAATCAAAGCCTTCTACTTCATCGAATTCTTCGAGACGACGGATCGTGACAGCCACGCTATTGCCTCATGGCCCGAATGAGGGCGTCGGTGGGTTCGGCAGGCTGCCCGGAGGCAAGCTCCGCGAGACTCTCCAGTTCCTTCTCCGTCCAGCGAATATCGACGTGCGGCAGAGTCACCTCCGGGGCAACGCGCTCCAGACGAGGAAAGAGCAGGATTTTGCGCTCTCCTGTCGAACTCTCGCTCACGATGCGATGGCCGCGCTTGCGCTCCGAGACAGCCCAGCGAAACAGTGCGAGAGCGTCCGAGAGAAAGTCCGTATTGCTCGTCATTTGCAACTCCGTTTTGAGAATCCGTACCATGCTGTCTTCCGAAGGCGCGAGGTCGGCCTGGAACTTCGTTTTTCGGGCCGTTGGAGCCTTGACCGGGAGCGGAGCCGCTTTCTTCGATTTATCCTTGATCGCTGGGGGCATAGGAGTCCTCCTGCCTAAAGTATACTCCGAATGCGTTGTAAAATCGAGTGTGTTTCGATTCATCGTGCAATCCCTCGGAATTTCTTTGGCGTTTGAAGGGAGTTGGGTTCTCTGCGGCGATCTGCACATTTTCCTCATCGCGATCTTGCGACCGGCTCGATGCTTCTCGCGGGCTGGGGCATGAATCGTTCGGCGATATTCTCGCCGCCGCTCGGCTGGGCCTGCTCCCAACGGGCCAGTTCCTCCTCGGCATAACGAACAAGGGAGCCGAATTTGCGGAAGATCGGCCCACGGTTCTCCAGCCGCCACCGGCGCAGAGTGGCCAGGCTGATGTGCGTTCGTTGCGCCACCTCGACTTCAGTCAGGAATTGTGTGCTCATATTGATTGAACCCTCATTTTGCTTTTTTCTCCTACCGTCCATCCGGCTCAGCTATAGCAGGACGACTCAAAACAGCCTTCGCCAACCCTGCTTCAACCGCGTCCGCCAACCAACTTTTCTCCATAATGCCCTGCACGGTTATGTTTTTGAGCCGGTATGAGCGAAGCCCCTCCACTAGTTCTGCGGCGAACATTCGCACTGTACGCCGCCCTTTTCCATGCCCACTCCCCATCTCCGCCCTCAACAGCGGCATATACGGAGAATACCATAGAACTGACACCATATATGTATTAAATATGAAATCGAAATGGTTCCCTCCCCGGAGTTCGATTCTGCATTGTAGGCGGGAAGGCCGGAGACATTCGCCGTGACTTTATTCATTTTCCGAACAGACTCGATTCGCATCACAAAAAATGTACACTGCAATATTCCCGAACGGGAATCATTCGTGTAAAGCTGCGCCGGTAGCTTGAATTGTTCCCGTACGGTAAGTTTTTCTTGACTTTGTTATGATAATGAATAACTATTCCCGTACGGGAATGGTCATGGTGAACTAGTGAGATACACCGTACAGGAAATTGGCCAGATGGTCCGCGACAGCCGGAAACGGTTAGGCGTCACCCAAAAGGACTTGGCGCTGACCTCCGGCACAGGTCTGCGCTTTGTCATCGACCTCGAAAAGGGCAAGGAAACCTGCCAGATCGGCAAGGTGCTGACAGTTCTGCAAACGCTGGGAGTCAGGATCGCGCTGACGCCGCCTGCGGTCTCAGAAAGCGAAGAGTAGCGTATGGCGAAAATCCTGGATGTGTACCTGCACCGCGAGTTGGTCGGCCACCTTATTCAGGATGATGGCGGCCAGATGGTTTTTGACTATGCAGAAAGCTGGCTGCAACTACCTGATGCCACGCCCTTGTCCTACTCGTTGCCGCTGCGGCGGAAGCGCTTCACGCGCAAGGAATGCCGGGGCTACTTCGCCGGTGTTCTGCCGGAGGAGAGCAAGCGCGAGATCATCGCCCGCAACCTGGGCATCAGTGCTCGCAACGATTACGCGATGCTGGAACGGATCGGCGGGGAGTGCGCGGGCGCTGTCACGTTCCTTCCCGCTGGCGAAGCCCTGCCCGTGCCGGACGACCACTACCGGGCGCTTTCCTCGCCAGAGTTGGCCGGAATACTCCGGGAACTACCGCTCCGTCCACTGCTGGCTGGCGAGACCGGAATTCGACTCTCGCTTGCCGGCGCACAGGACAAGATCGCCGTTCGCGTGGAGGGCGATGTAATCTCGCTCCCCCTCGGTGGCGCGCCGAGTACGCATATCTTGAAACCGGCAGTGGAGCGATTCGCCGGGGTCGTCTTCAATGAAGCTTTCTGCATGAGACTCGCCTCAGCATCGGGCCTGCCCGCGGCCGAGACTGAGATCAGGCGCGCGGAAGACGTTGAATACCTGCTGGTCGAGCGCTACGACCGGACGCACAGCCAGGGTCCAGAGGGCTTAACGCTCGAACGCCTGCATCAGGAGGACTTTTGCCAAGCGCTGGGCATCGTCTCGGAAAACAAGTATCAGAAGGAAGGCGGGCCATCGCTCAAGCAGTGCTTCGCTTTGCTGCGCGAGGTCTCCAGTGCGCCGGTCCTCGACCTGGCGCGGCTGCTGGACACAGTGGTCTTTAACTTTTTGGTCGGCAACAACGACGCGCATGGCAAGAACTTTTCGTTGCTCTATCTTGGCGCTGGCACGGCAAGCCTGGAGACACGGCTTGCGCCCCTCTACGATGTCGTCAGCACCCGCTACTATCCCGAGCTGACCCGTGAGATGGCAATGAAGATCGGAGGCGAGTATTCATCGGACAAGGTGTCTAAGGAAAACTTCGAGCAACTGGCCGAAGACGCCGGACTTGCCAAGCCACTTGTGCGCCGCCGCGTGCCGGAATTGGTCGAAGTGGTTCTCTCAAATCTGGACAAAACAGGAATCGAGCATCCCGTCGCCGAAGCGCTGGCACGGCAGATACGCGAGCGTTGCGATGACATTCGGAAGCGCTTCGGTAAGTGATGAATAGGTTGTCTGTCCTCCTTGAGTGCAACGGGCTGTTAGCAACAGATGTCAGCCTGAAGTCTTAAATTTACTTCATATAAGCTGTTTGGAATCAACCATCGGGTTGAGTCGAATACGACTCGGAATTAGTCTTGAAAAGGCTGCCATACTTGCGGCAAGGAGGCCGCTTTTATGCGCAGAAAAAAGTCAAAGCCCAACTATCGGAAGATCGTCCTCCGCCTGCCGGATCTCGACCACGCAAAAGCATCCGTACTCAACAGTCTGAGCTCTCCACAATCTCGACGCAACTATCGCTTTGCGATGGACCAGTTTATCGCTTGGTACTGCTCGGAGCCACGCTTGGCGCTCAATCGCACCGTTGTGCTCAGATTTCGACTCTATCTGGAGAGCCTCGGCTTGGCATCCGCAACGATCAACAAAGGCTCGCTGCCGTGCGGCGCCTTGCCTATGAAGCGGCAGATTCCGGTCTGCTGAGCCCCGAATTGGCGGCAGGTATCCGGCGTGTGAAGGGCGTCAAACACCTGGGCCAGCGATCAGGAAACTGGTTGACTATCGAGCAGGCCCAATTACTCGTCGACAAATCTGACGGCGATGGGCTTAGAAACAAGCGTGACTTTGCAATGATTTCCATTCTTCTTGGCTGTGGTTTGAGACGAGCGGAACTCGCAGCCTTAAACATCGACGACATTCAGATTCGTCAGGGACATTGGGCAATCGTCGATCTGGTTGGAAAAGGCGGTCATGTCCGAACGGTCCCGATGCCGGCATGGGTGAAGGATTCAGTGGACCAATGGCTCGCCGCTGCCGATCTAAAGCATGGCCGAATATTCCGTGCTGTGTGCCGACACGGCTCGTGTTGGGGGCACGGAATCTCCGAGAATGTTGTTTGGTACGTCGTGCGCGAATGCGCAAAGCGTCTGGGCCTTGAGCACATTGCGCCACACGATCTTCGCCGCACTTGCGCCAAACTGTGCCACTCAAGCGGTGGAGAACTTGAGCAAATTCAGTTTCTGCTGGGCCATGCATCTGTTCTAACTACTGAGCGCTATCTCGGTTCCAAACAGAATCTGGAAAAGCCAGTCAATGACCGATTCGGACCGCTGTATAAACGCGAAACTCCGAGAGCACGAGAACCTGATATCGCCAGGTGAGATCAGAGTATTGGCATTCACGTAGCAGCAAACGAATCGTATGCGGCAGCCGTTCCGTGAAATGGTCATCGAGATCGCCGACGGTTGCCTGTCGCCGAGGGAAGTGTTGTGTGCATACTGAGTGATCTCGCCAGTTGAGAACACGGCCTATTACTCACGCATCGTGGCATTGCTTGAACACGCGTTGAGGCGGGGGACTCACGTCCTATGCCCGCAAGACAGGCCGGACAGTTTATCCATTCCGAAGCTTTGAAGTCTGACAGGTACAGGAAGTCTTGCTTGAACAGCGAACTGACAGCATCTCCGGACTGCCGATCTGGTTCGTCCGATCTGAACTATTTGAACGATCGAGAATTGCGTTTCAGTTCGATGAAGAGCTTTCAAATCGCGCCTGGCGCAGGCGTTGCACCCAAGCGTCCGGCAAAGCCTTGCGCCAGACTGCGCAAACGACTCCGTCGCGCACCAGCGCGGCCATCGGAACCTCATGGGCCAAGATCCAGAAGCGCGCCACGCCACAGTACGCCATTGGAGAGCGCGCCGACTTCCCCAGGGCAGCGGCGTTCATTAACTTGCCGGGTGCGATTACTATCACCGGCCAAAAATCGGGCTCAGAAGTGAGTTGGCCCAACGCCTTGGCCCAAGCTTGGCATGCACGGCACCCAGGTTGGAGAAAGGCGACCAGGTGCTCGCCATGCGCCGGGATTTTCACCTGGGGCAGCCAACGGGCCGGCCAAGCGCGGCCAACCGCGATGGGAACGACGATGCGAGGGAGCAAAAGAACGGCGCCCGCCAGCAGCGCTGTAGCCACTCCACCGATCACAGCCCAAACCAGGGCCGCACGCAACCCACCTGCCTGCGCGCCGGAGCAGGATTTGAGAGCGGCGGCCAACAAGGCTATCGGCGCCAGGTTTAAGCCGGCGCTAGCTGAAGGCGAAAGGCGCAGCAAGGGACCATAGCAGCCGCATTCCTCGATCTTGCCCATCCGCCAAGCCGTTAGCGTCACCACCGTAAAGACCAGCAGTAGCACCAGGCTAGCGGCAACCAGTGCGGGCGGGCCTGCGATGAGGATCAACGGCACGGCCAACGCCGCTTCACAGCTCACAGCCAGCACCGCGATCGCTTTCAAAAGAGATCGCGGCAGACTAACAAGCTTGTTGAGGTGCTCGGCGAAAATCTGAGGAGCGATGGCCTTGCCAACGGCCGAGACGAGCAGCACCGTGCCGACCATCCGAACACCCGTTGGGGCGAAATGCGAGAAGTTCATCCCAGTCTTCTCACTTGGTTCTGTATTCGCATTCGCCCTTCCAATCGGGATGCGGAGGGTTGGCCTTGAATTGCTCACAACGTTCCAGATACAGCTTGGTGGGGAAGTCGTCGGGAGTCTTTTCCCGCAGAGTGCCGAAGACCTTGATGGCTTTGTCCCAATCGCGCTGCAAATAGAAATCGAGACCGGTGGCGAAGAGCACGATGCATTCCTTCTGCTTGGGAGAGATATCGCCCTTTTCTCCCACAAGTTCGTAGATCCTCACGGGTTCGCTCTTGCCCTTCACGATAACGAAATCCAGCAGCCTGACCTCAATGGACTTCTTGCATCGGCTGTAGGTTTCTTCGCTGACGATGATGCGGGTTCCATAGTGTTTATTGAGGCCTTCCAGGCGGCTGGCCAGGTTTACCGGGTCGCCGATGACGGTGTAGTTCAGGCGCTGCTCGGAGCCTACGTTGCCGACGACGATTTCGCCGGTGTTCAAGCCGATTCGCGTCTGAAACTCGAATTTCCCCTCGGCCTTCCAGCGTTTGCCCAGTTCCTGGATTTGCCTTTGGCATTTCAGCGCCGCGCGGCACGCCAGGAGCGCATGATCTTCCATCTCGTAAGGGGCGCCCCAAAACGCCATGACGGAGTCGCCGATGTATTTGTCCACCGTACCCTTGAACTCGATGATGGTATTGGTCACATCGTCGAAGTACTCCGATAACTGGGTGGTCAGTTCGTTCGGAGCAAGGTTCTCGGTGATGTGGGTAAAGTCCGCCACATCGGAGAAAAACACGGTAAGCTCTTTCAGCTTGCCGCCGATGCGCGCCTCCTGATGAGTTTCAATTAACTGCCTAACCAGATTAGCCGGCACATATTTTTGAAACGACTGCAAGCCCATCTTCATGTCGCCGACGGCCTTGATGAGTATCTCCAGTTCCGCCAGAGACGCGGGTATCTCGACTTTCTCCGACAGATCGAAGTTCTTGATCTTGTCGGTTTCGGCTACCAGTTTCAACACGGGATCCTTGATCTCGCGGTAGAGCATGAAGAAGATCAGGCTGGAAAGCACCATGCTCAACAGCGAGATGGCAACTGCGTTCAACAGAATGCTGCGCACGATCGAATAATAGGGTGTCTTGCAAACATAGCGAACGTATAGAGCGACATTTCCCTTGAAATTCTTGATGGGGATATAAAGCGACATCTCCTCCGTCTTGCGGTTGTATTCGTAATATAGCTGGGAGTCTTTCATCGCCCTGACGATGTTATCCGGAGTCGTAAAGTTCTTGCTGAACACCTCGCTGTCCTTCGGTTCGTTGAGCGTGTCCAGGACCGGCACGTCGCGGACAAAACTCATGCTTTTTTCGAGGTTGACTACGGTCCATTTTCCGGGGTAGTTCGCGTCCATGTTCTGCAGGAATACGGTATTGAGGTCGGAGCCTAATTCCACGCAGCCGATCAGTTGACCGCCGTAATAGGCGGGCGAAACAGCCCGGAAGCCGTATCCGCTTCTCCCTTGTTCCAGGCCATACACAAGTTTCTTTTCCGTCAGGCAGTCGACCAACGTTGGCCTGGATGTTGTGAAGTCCTCGCCAAAGACAGAGGGGTTATGCACCCGCAGAAAGACTTTGAAGTTGGCCAGGTTGAACTGGAGTTGCTTGATCTCGTGCTTCTTGAGGGCGGAAAAAAGGTCGGTGGTAGCGGCCAGCAGGCCCTCGCGGTCCTGCTTGGCAAACAGTTCCATGTAGTGCTCGTTGGCGGTTATGGGCAACACCGCGTTGACGGCGCTGGAACTTGTCTGCTCCACCGCATTGGCAACGAAACGTGCGACATTCTCGCGTTTTTGCGCCTCGTCTGCGTCGATGATGCGAAGCGCAATGCGGGTAAACAGGATCGCCAGGACGACGATCAGAATCTGGAAGAGAACCAGAACGCTCAGGAAGGAATTCTTGATCTTCAAAAAACGCTTCAAATTGAAAGCCACTGCACTTTCCTTTCAAGACCAGGGGCCGACCCAAATTCCCAAGTAACGGGGCCGGCGCAAAATCGGCTTGCCCGCACCATAAACATCAACCTCTGCGGCGTGAGACGGAAGAGGCCAACTGGAGTCTTGCCAAGTAGCATACGCCAACAAGGGGAGAAACCCGCAACGGAATATGGAAAGAATTCGGGAAGGCTGGAGTCAGCGGATGTCTGCGCGGCGTTGTTGCGCATTTTAGGGCAGTCTGCTACATTCCATCTGACTTTGTCTCCGTCCTTTCTCGGCACTGTCCATGGAAACTCACAACAACGGAAGCGTTATGGACTCGAAAGTTCGCTTGCGGTTGAAGTTCTGGGGGGTGCGCGGTTCCACTGCGACTCCGCGCGCCGACCGCCTGGCCTTTGGGGGGAACACTTCCTGCGTGGAGGTTCGTGCGCCCGGCGACGACACCGTCTTGGTGATCGACGCCGGCACGGGAGTCCGGAACCTGGCTGAGAGCCTGGAGCGCGAGTTCCCCTGCCAGCCGCTCCACGTGAACTTTTTGATGACCCACTTTCACTGGGATCACATCCAGGGCCTGCCCTTCTTTTCGCCGCTCTACGATTCCCGGCACAGTCTCGCCTTCTGCTCCGAGCGTACCGAGACGGAGATCCGCGAGATGCTGGAGGGCCAAATGTCGCATCCCTATTTCCCCGTCCCCTTCGAGATGGTTGCGGCACAGCGCACGTTCATCGACAGCCGGGAGGGCGAAATCGGGACAGCCCGAATGCGAGTGCGCTCCTTTCCCTTGAGCCATCCGCAGGGCGCGTGTGGCTTTCGCATCGAGGCGGAAGGCGCCGTGGCCGTGGTGGTCTTCGACCATGAGCACGGCAATGCCGGCATCGACGCAGCAATTCGCTCGCAGGCTCAGAATGCCGATCTGCTGATCTACGACGCCCAGTACACTCCCGAAGAATACGAGCGCAAGCGCGGCTGGGGACACAGCACCTGGGCGGAAGCGACACGACTGGCCCGCGACGCCGCGGTGGGAAAGCTGATTCTCTTCCATCACGATCCTGACCGGGACGACGACAGCCTGCGCGCCATCGTCGCGGAGGCGCAAAAGAGCTTCGCTGCCACCGAAGGCGCGGCCGAGGGCATGACAATAAGCCTCTGAAAAGACCGCGTCTTTATAGCGTTCTAGAGTAGCAGAAACATCTGGACGGCCGCCCAGGTCAGGAGCGCACCGCCCGCCGCCGCAAGTTCATGGCGCGGCGCGATCAAGAATGCCGGAGAGCCCACGCCAAAGGGCGCATGAAACTCCTCCAGCGCATAAGCGCGGAAGACGCGCCGCTCGGCGGCGTGGCGGTGCAGGCCGGCGGGAGAGGGCGCTGCTTCATGGCTCGTTGCACAGCCGCGGACAGGCAATACGAGCGGCGAAGGTTGAAGCGCAAGCCAATCGCCGACAGGGCCAATCCACGCCAATCTCCCACCATCGAGAACCGCAACCCGGTCGGCGAGCGCGACAGTGGAAGCGCGATGCGTGACGCAGATACAGGTGCTTCCCAGCGCCCGGATATTGCCGAGAACACGCTGCTGCACCTTGGCGTCGAGAGCGCTGGCGGCCTCATCCAGGAACAGCACGCGGGGACGCCGCAACAGCCGCGAGGCCAACAGAATGCGCTGCCTCTGCCCGGTAGAGACACGCTCGTCTTCCAGGATGGTCTGAATGCCCATGGGCATTCCTTCCAGATCGGCGTCCACGGCCGCCAGCCGCGCCGCCTCCCACACCTCTTCCAGGCGATATTCGCCCATGCCTGCGATGTTGTAGCGGGCGGTTGAAACGGTGAGCGAGTCCTCCTGTAAAACGACGCTAAACTGTGCGCGCAGGGCGTTTGCATCCCAGTCTTGCAGGCGGAAACCGTCGTAGAGCAGGTCGCCCTTCTGCGGCTTCTCCAGCCCGGCCAGAATGCGCAGCAAAGTCGATTTTCCGCTGCCGGAGGGGCCGGTAATCGCCAGCATCTCTCCCGGCGTCACCGCTAGGGAGACATCCTCCAGGGCACGGCCGCGCGCGTCGCCGTATTGGAAGGCCACATGGCGAAGTTCCAGGGCTCCGGAGGCTGCCCGCGGTCTGAGTCCTGGCATCTGAGACTCGTAATGCTCAGCCAGGAAGCCATCGAGCGGCCGCAGTAGAGACCGGATCTTATAGACGGCGCCAAGTCCCTGACCCACCATGGCCGCGCCAAAAACGCACTGCAAGAAAGCGAGAGTGCCGGCGGCCAGCCTGGGCAGGGAGCTCGAGGAATGGGCAACGCCAAAAGCAAATAGCGCGAGCGCGGCCAGCGTGGCGGATTCCATTGCGCGAGAGAGACTGCGCGCGCCAAGCTGTTGAAACGTCAATGCGCGCTCTGCCGACCAGAGCTTTCGCCACTGAGCGACGACGCGGCTTTCCGAAGAAAGCACGCGCAGCCGCGCGAACCCCTGCAAGGCGGCGGAGAGAAACTGCCATTGGGCGGCGTGCAAGGCGGCGCGCTTCGGCTCCAGCGCCAACTCCTTGCGTACCGCCAGTACGGGAGTCAGCACCAGCAGGGCGGAGATAGCCAGCGCAAAGAGCGCCGCTCGGGGAGTCAGCGTCACAGTAAGCACCAAGCCGGCCAGGCAAAGCGGCAGCGCAAAGAGAGAAGCCAATGGCCCTCCTACACCGCCGTCGAGCGCCAGCGAGGCGCCGGCAAGGCGCGCGCCGAGCATGCCGGCCGAGTGACGCCGGAAGTACTCCGCGGGCAGCCGCAAGAGGCGCTCGAAGAGGCTGGCAGCGAGGCCGGTCTGCACACGCGCGGCGGCCCGCAGAAAAGCTGCATGAAAGGCCGTATCGAAGAGGACAAATGCGGCGCAGGCGGCGAGCGCTGCCATGATCGATCCCGTACGTTGCGTTCCTCCAACCAGGGCGCGGAAAACCAGCAGTGGAAGCAGGCTGGCGGCCACGGCGGCGGCGCAGGCCCAGACGGCAACGCGGACCATTTCACCCTTGTGCGCCCCCGCCGCGCGGCGCATCAGTTCGGCTCCCGAGCGGGACGATTCATCGGGAACGTACAGCACGTACATGTGCTTGCCCAGACGGGCGGCCTCGGCATCCTGAAGCAGCACTTTCGTCTTTCCATTCGCTACGCAATAGCCGTGCAGCCCCGGCAACAAAGCGATGGGCGCTTGGTCAAGAAAGGCCAGCATGGGGCCGTAGTCGCGCCAGCGCCACCAGCGCCGCCGGATCAGCTTCACCCGCCGGGCGCGCAGGCCCCAACGCCGCGCCAGTTCCAGCACGCCCGCTTCACCCTGCGCCGGAACCCCGGGCAGCGCGCCGTCGAGGCGAATGTTGGATGCGCGCGCCACGGTGCGAAAGGCCGCGGCCAACTCCGCGCTGCAAGGCGCATCCGCTCCGTGCACCGGCATCGGCGGGGGCGCGGAGGCAACGCCTGCCGATGGATTCTCGTGCTCGGCAGGCGATGCCTGAATGCGCCCGGCTTCCATGTACAAGACGCGGTCGCAGGCACGCAGGGTGGTCTCGCGGTGGCTGATGAGGATCAGCGTGCAGCCGCGGCGGCGCAGGTTGGCGCGGATGCGTTCTTCCAGATCGGATTCCAGGGCGTCGTTGGCCTCGTCCAGAATCAGCACTCTGACGTTGCGCGCCAGGGCGCGGGCGATCTCGATGCGCTGGCGCTGCCCGCCGCTGAAGTTCGCGCCCTGGCTGGTAACGCGCATCTCCAGCCCGCCGCTGCGCGTGCCGAGCACGTCGTCCAGACAGGCATCCTGGACGGCGCTCGCCACGTCGGCGGCGGAGACGGCCGGATCCCAGAGCGAGATATTCTCCCGTAGCGTGGCTTCGAAGAGCAGAGGCGTCTTGTGCACCCATCCGATTAGGCGGGTGAGGCTCCGGGGCGGAATCGCTTCGAGAGGAATGCCGTCGAGCGCCACGCTTCCCGACCAGGGACGATGCAGACCCGTCATCACCGCTGCCAGTGTCGATTTGCCGCTGCCCGTGGCGCCCGAGATGCCGACCTGTTCGCCCGGCGCAACCGTGAAGGATATCTCTTTCAAGAGCGGTAGACGAAACCGGGAGAATCCGAAGCAGAGCCTTTCCACGCGCACCGCCCCACGCACGTGGGCGATGCCGCCGGGAAACTCCACCGGTCTCTCCGCGGGATTCAGGCACGCCACCTGATCGGCCTGCCGCGCCTGCCGGCCAAGTCCCAGGAAGGCCGTTTGCACGGCGATCGCTTCGTACAGCGCCGCCAGCAGTTGGATTCCCAGCAACAGAATCGCCATCAGGGCGGGAAGCGCAAACCGGTGAGCGCCCGCTACCATGCCTGCCGCCAACAGCAATTGCGCGGCGCGGCAGACTGTTCTCATACCACCGCTGCTGCGTTCCGACAACTGCCTTGCACCCTGTGTATTGGCGAAGCCAGCCGCAAAGCCGCTGAAGAAGTCCTGGTCGCGCCCGCCGCTGCGGTGCATCTCGATTCTCCGGATCGTGTCGGCCCAGGATGCGCCCCAGGCATCCAAGAAGGAGGCGGAAACATTCCGGAAACGGCCCGAGCGGCGCAGCAGAAATGCGCAACACAATGCGCAAATCCCCGCGATACCGATCGCTCCTGCGCCGGCAACTGGATCGGCGAGCAACAGCGCGGCCAGCAAAACAGGAATACTCGTTGCAGCGGCCAGGGCGCGCAGGCACTGCCGCGCCAGAGCCCGCGCCATCTCGTCGTGGGAGAGCACAATATCGAGCAGGTCGTCCGGCAGGCGATAGGAAAAGAAGCTCCAGGGCAGCGCAACCATGCGGCGCAGGAACTCCGGCGTGCGCGCGGAAAGAGCGCGCTCGATGCGCAGAAGGCAGGCCTCCAGTCCATATCCCAGCGCCAGTCGCAGCAGCCCGGCGGCGGCCAGCGCGGCCAGGGACCAGTTCTCATGGTTGCGCGCGGCGGCGCCGGTTTGGGCGAACAGCCGCGCAAAAAGGAACGCGAAGACGCTTCCCGCCAGCGCCATCGCCGCACCCAGCGCAGCGCACTGAAGCAGTTGCGGGCGCAGTCCGTCGAATTGCGCCAGCATCCAATCCCTGAGCCGCCAGCGCCGCCCGCCGCGTTGAAACTCTTCTCCCGGTTCGAACTCGATCGCCACCCCGGTGAAGCTTTCCGCAAACTCCTCGACACGCATTCTGTGGCGGCCTGCATGGGGATCGTTCACATAGACGTATGTCTTCGCGACCTTCTCGATCACCACAAAATGGATGAAGCGCAAGTGTGCGATCAGAGGCATCTTGCGGCGATGCAGAGCCTCCAGTTCGACGCGAAAGGCCTTCCCGTACAGCCCGTACTCCTTGGCCGCGCGAAGCAGATCGCTGGCGTTGGTGCCGTCGCGCGAGACTCCCGTCTTCTCGCGCACCTCCTCCAGGGTGACCCAGCGGCCAAAGTGGCCCAGCATGATGGCCAGCGCCGCCACGCCGCACTCGGTGGTCTGGGCCTGATAGAAGATAGGTGTCCGGGAACGCTCGATAAGCGTTCTCAAGCGGCGATAAAGCGACGGCTTTCCCGGCGATGCTTTCCTGGCGGCGCGCACCGTATTCATCGAACACTCTTTCGCCGGTCGATTGCAAACCGAGAGGAATCTCCAGGCCGGGGCAGTTGCTGTCCTCCGTCAGGAGGTATCTGCACGTCTCAATCCTGGGTGCATTCATTCTATGGCACATCCCTCTTTGCCCAGGGAAGTAGTTCCGCGGCGGTTCCAACGGAACTCAGAAGCGGTTTGACAGTGATCGGGGGGGGTGCTATAAAAAGCTGTCTATCCTAGCCAGCATTTCCATGTGCGCAATCTGCCGAGCCAAGGGTTTCATGCCCCGCGAGTGGACGACATGCGGAGCTATTTGGGGATGAATCAAGACAAATTGACCGTGAAAGGTTGAAAGCTATGGCCGATTCGTTTGAGAGCCTGGTGAACCAGGCGCTGCAAGACCGGATTGTGGAAGCCGCCAAGGCCGACACGGGCTTCATTGACAGTTTCCTGGTCAATCCCAGGGAAACCTATCGCAACCGCTTTGAGGAAGAACTGTTTCCGGGTGAAGAGATCGAAGTGGTCGATCGCCGCGACGGCACCATCGCGCTCGTCCTGACGCGCTTTGGCAAGGGCATGATCCTCTCCCGCGACATGGTCATTGGCGGCGATGAACTGACAGATGCGGAATTGCAGTTGGTCTCCGCCGGGACCCTGTGTTGTATCAGCGGCACAAAAAACACTTGCTGGGAGGGCTCACCGGTCTCGAGCTAAATTCGAAACTTGGATCGAGTTTTCGTCCATGGGGATGAGCCTGGTCTGGCGGCAACTGCCTCCCGCATTCGAGGCGGCGTAATTTGTGTGTGAAACAAGGGAGAACGCGCCATGTCAATGGAAGCAGTGTGGGCGTTTCGCAAGAAGGCCGAATTGGACGCAGCGCTGGGTGATGAAATCCAGGCCGCGATGAAGAGCAGTTTCAGCTTGGCTACCGTAGCCGCGGTGGCGCGGCGCAACGGTTTCAACGTGACAGACGAGGAGATTGTCAAGGGCTGGGAGCAGGCGAGCTGCGGAGAGTTGACCGCACTCGAACTGGAACTGGTGAGCGCGGGTTCGATTGCAAGCACGAGTAACTACAACTCCACGGTGAATTCGGGCAGCAACGGCTAGCAGCGTGACCGCTCGGGCGGGGCTGAGACTCTTCTCGGGAAGAATATCTTTGCTCGTTGCCCCAGGGCGAGCGGCGCAGTGTTCTGTTTCCGCGGCTCATAGGGCAAGCTGCGTGTTGGTTGCGACCTTGAGGAGGGATTCCACTCTCGATTGGCCATTTCCCGGCGTTGCATCCGGCAACCCTTAAATCGAGGGGAGCGACTGTAGGGAGATGGTAGAGGGGCGGCAATCCTGCGTATGAATTTGAAGGGGATTTCAAACTAGGACGGAGGAGTTTCATGTCAATGGAAGCGGTAAAAGAGTTTCGCGCCAAGGCCGACGCGGACGCGGCGATTGCCGGTGAGATCCGGACAGAATTGGCAAAGAACGGCGGGTTGGCCGGGGTAGCCGCGGTGGCGCGGCGCAACGGTTTCAACGTGACAGACGAGGAGATTGTCAAGGGCTGGGAGCAGGCGAGCTGCGGAGAGTTGACCGCACTCGAACTGGAACTGGTGAGCGCGGGTTCGAGTGCAAACAAGTCGAGCTCGGGCCTGGCCTGATGTTTCTCCCTCGAACTGGAACTGGTGAGCGCGGGTACGATTGCAAGCACGAGTGACTACAACTCCACGGTGAATTCGGGCAGCAACGGCTAGCAGCGTGACCGCTCGATCGGGGAACGGCCGAAGATTAGTGTCGGCCTAAAGACCGGATGCGGCACCGGTTCGGGGACGATCTCCAAATTTCGCTGTCGAAGGGCCAGCAGGATGGCTTGCGCATCGAGAAGCCGAGATTGGCCCGGACGGCGCGGTTTCCTGTGGCTGCACAGAGAACAAACGGCGTGCGGAGCGGAGCCAAGATTTCTGTCGGCGAAAGGCCTGCAAGAGTGGTTGTCACGCGCGCGTTGCGGCAGCCCGAACCCGGAAAAACTTGCCGCGATTCGCGTCGCCGCGCAGGTGCAGGCGGGTACCTGTCTGCGTTCCCATTCGTCTTCGTGCTGTTTTTTTTGTCTTTCCCCGTCTTTGCGCAAGGCGGCGGCGAAACTGGCGGTCACTCCGCCGGACTCGCCCTTCTCGATGCCGCGCGCTACACCCTCGCCCATCAACCGCAGATTGAGTTGGCGCGGCAGGCGGTCGAGATCGGCAAGGCGCAGAAGCAACTGGCCAGTTCGGTCTTCGATACGCAATTGAGCGCCAACGGGGCCGGCAGTCACACTTATACGCCGTTGAGTAATTACGACCACGAAACCGCGCTTGCTGCGGGCATCGATACTTACTTCCAAAACACGACCACGAGCAGTGTGGGGGGTGGGGCGCAAAAGCAGTTCCGCTCTGGCCTCATCGCCGGGCCCACTCTCAGTCTCGGACGGCTCACCGACAATCTGACCAACCAGGAAGGCGTCAACACCGCGCAACTTGACTTTGGCCTGACCGCGCCCTTGTTGCGCGGGCGCGGACGCCAGGTGGTAACCGCGCCCGAGACGGCGGCGCAGCGCGGCGTCGAGGCCAGCACAGAAGATCTGCGCGAGACCCTTTCCAACCTTGTGGCCTCCACCGCCGCGAGTTATTGGGACTACGCGGCGGCCATCCGCGCCGAGGAGATCTATCGCGACTCGGAGCAGCGCGGCCAGGAGTTTGTGGAGAGCGTGCGCACGCTGATCCAGGCGGACCGCATGGCCGCCGGAGAGTTGCACCAGGCGCTGGCCAATCTCTCCGCGCAGACCGCATCGCGCATCGCCGCCAGTGAACAAGTGACGGAGGTCCGCCAGAGTCTCGGTTTCGCCATGGGCATGACGGCGATGGACGCACTGGCGATACCGTCCCCGGCGGACCGGCTGCCCGAGACGGCCTCCGATCCCGCGGTCGCCCTCTCCGCGTCCGCGATGCACGCCTATATCGAAGATGCATTGCGGATGCGCGGAGCTTTTCTGGCCTCGCAGAAGCGCGCCGACGCGGCGAACACGCTACGCCAGGCGGCTCACAACAGTCTGCTGCCGCAACTGAATCTGGTGGCGCAGGCAGGGTACTCCGGTCTGTCCTCGGGACACGACGCGTCCGACTATCTTCTTTCCATCTTTAATCGCGCTCGGGGACCCGACATCAGCGCGGGAATTCAGTACTCCTTTTCGCCTGCCAACCGCGCGGCGCACGGTCAGGTGCAGGCCGCCGAGGCCACTTATCGCGAGGCTGCACTGGCCGGTTCGGAGACGGAGCGCGCCATCGCCGTGGCCGTAGTGAATGCCCTGACCAGCCTGCAATCCACTGCCGCCGCTTTGGACAAGGCCGCCGAATCCGCCAGGTTCTACCGGCAGGCCCTCGACGGCGAGCGGGACAAGCTCCGGCTGGGCGTGGGCTCGCTGATTGACCTGCTGACCATGGAGTCCCGCCTGACCGGCGCGGAGTTGACCCTGGTCGGCGCCCAGCACGATTACGCCGTGGCTCTGGTTCGCCTCCGCCAAGCAACAGGAACCCTGCTGGGGCCGGGCCCATCGCCCACTGTCCAGCGTGAGGTCTTCTACCATGCGCCCACCGTACCCGGAGGCCAGGAGAAATGAGAATCCAGGGACAGATCTTCCGCAAGGTGGCGCTCGACCGGCTCTCGGTGCCCGAGCAGCTTGACGTTCTCCTGCAAATATCGTCCGCTCGCGCCTGGGTGGGCCTGGTGGGCGTGGTGCTGGTGTTGGCTCTGGCGCTGGTCTGGGGCTGCTTCGGCAGTGTGAGCACCAAGGCCGCGGGCAAGGGAGTCATCGTGCGCTCCGGGGGCGTGCAGAATGTGGCCACGCTGGGCGCCGGGCAGGTCGCCGACGTGCGCGCGGCTCTAGGTGCGCATTTGCAAATCGGCGATATTGTGGCGACGGTGGCGCAGCCGGCCATGCTCGATCAGATCAAGACCCTCGAAGGCCAGATTCGCGATCTGGAGACGCAGCAGCGGGAAATGGACCGCATCCAGGCCAGCAGCAGCAAGCTGCAAATCGCTTCTCTCGATCGGCAACGAGCCAATATCGAGACCGCTATCGCCAACCTGGAGCATCAGGCCAAGTTGACACGCGAGCAGATGCCGGTGGACAAGGAACTCTTCTCGAAGGGGCTGATCACGCGGGAACAGATCTATGCGACGGAGCAGAAGCTGGCCTCGCTGGAATCGGAGATTCAGGACAAGCACGCGCAGATGACGCAGCTCGAATCGTCGGAGTTCAACATCCGCAACCAAAGCGTGCAAGAGGACCTGCAACTGAGCGGCAGAATCGCCGACACGCGGCGCGCGCTGGATGCGCTGGAGCGCGATTCCGAGTCGAAGTCTCTGGTCCGCACACCCTACGCGGGGCAGGTCATCGAGCTGAAGGTTCTACCTGGCGCCCTGGTGCAGGCCGGCACGCCGATTCTCAGCATTCAGCCCGATGTAACGCGGCTGGAGGCGCTGCTCTATATTCCTGCCGACAAAGCCAAGGAGTTGCACGCGGGCATGGCCGCCGAGATTTCGCCTGCCAGCATCAAGCGCGAGGAGTTCGGCTTCATTCGCGGGCGCGTAACCTACGTGGCGGATTATCCGGCCACCGAAGAGGCGCTGATGCGGGTCTTCGAAAACGCCCCGCTGGTGGCTGCGATTACCGGAGGAGGACCCGCGACGGAAGTTCACGTGGAACTTGAGCCGGACGCATCAACCCCCAGCGGCTTCCGCTGGTCTTCCGGTCACGGAGCGCCCATACAACTCAGCGGGGGAACGATGATCGACGGCGAGGCTGTCACGCGCGAACAACCGCCGGTTTCGCTGGTGATTCCTTATATCAAGGAGAAGATGGGTCTTCGATAGCGCCATGGACACGAGCCGATCCAATCCGTTGCGACCCAAGCGAGTGCGCACTCCAACCGTGATTCAGATGGAAGCGGTGGAGTGCGGGGCCGCGTCGCTGGCCATGGTGCTGGGATACTTTGGGCGCTTCGAGCCGCTGGAGAAGCTGCGCATAGCCTGCGGCGTCTCGCGCGACGGCAGCAAGGCCAACAACGTGGTCAAGGCGGCGCGGCAATACGGCTTGCTGGCCAAGGGCTACAAGAAGGAACCGGAGGCGCTGCGCGCGATGCCGCTGCCGCTGATCGCCTTTTGGAACTTCAACCACTTCCTGGTGGTGGAGGGCTTCGGCCGAAACAAGGTCTACCTGAACGATCCAGCCAGCGGGCCGCGCATCGTCGGCGACCAGGAGTTCGACCAGTCGTTCACCGGCGTCGTTCTGGCTTTCGAGAAGGGGCCGGAGTTTCAGAAGGGCGGCGTGAAGCCGAGCGTCTGGAAGTCGCTCGGGCAGCGTTTGCCCGGCCATGCCGGAAGCCTGCTCTTCCTCGGCTTGGCCACACTGGCGCTGGCGTTGCTGGGGCTGGTGATTCCGGCTTTCTCGCGCGTCTTCATCGACAGCGTTCTGGTGGGCTTGCAGCAGGACTGGATGAAGCCGCTGCTGTTAGCCATGGCGATCGCCGCCGTAGTGCGCGGCTTGCTTACTTTTCTTCAACAACACGCGCTGCTCAACCTCGAAGCGCGACTTTCCGTCTCATCCTCGGCCCGGTTTGTCTGGCACATCCTCGGGCTGCCCATGGAGTTCTTCGCCCAGCGTTACAGCGGCGACGTGAGTTCGCGCGTCGAGATAAACGACCGCATCGCCTCGCTGCTCTCCGGCGAAGTAGCCACCAACTGTGTCAATGCGCTGATGGTCGTCTTCTATGCGGCGCTGATGTTCCGCTACGACGTAATGCTGACCATGCTGGGAGTGGCGCTGGCGGCGATCAATTTTGCCGTGCTGCGCCTGGTCTCGCGCAAGCGCAAGGACGCCAACCGCCGTCTGATGCAAGCCAATGGAAAACTGATGGGCGTCTCCATGGCGGGACTGCAAATGATCGAGACCTACAAGGCCACCGGATCGGAGGCGGAGTTCTTTTCTACCTGGGCCGGCTATCAGGCCAAGATGCTCAATGCCGGCCAGGAAACAGGAGCGGCTTCGCTGACGCTGACGCTGGTTCCTCCCTTGCTAACCGCTGCCAACGGCGTTGCGGTCCTCTGGCTGGGCAGCCGCCGCGTGATGGATGGCTTCCTGACCATGGGCATGTTGATAGCCTTCCAGAGTCTGATGTCTCTTTTCCTTGGGCCCGTGAACAACGTAGTGGAGCTGGGCGGCAAGTTGCAGGATATTGAAGCCGACATGAACCGCGTCGACGACGTGCTGCATTACCCCAAAGCGCAGGAGCCCGAGGGCCTGCACGACGATTACGCCAAGCTGGAGGGCGATCTGGAATTGCGCAACGTCTCCTTCGGTTACAGCCGCCTGGACCCTCCGCTGATTGAAGATTTCAGTTTGCAAATCAAGCCGGCGCAGCGCGTTGCCCTGGTGGGCGGATCGGGCAGCGGAAAGTCGACCGTGGCCAAACTGGTCTGCGGCCTCTATGAGCCATGGGAAGGAGAGATTCGCTTCGACGGAAAGACGCGCTCGGAGCTAAGCCCCGCGGTGCTGGCGCGCTCGGTTACCTTCGTGGATCAGGATATTGTTCTTTTCGAAGGCAGCATTCGCGACAACATCGTGCTATGGGACGAGACGATCGACCAGCCCACGATCCTGCGCGCCGGCGAAGACGCCTGCATTCACGACGAAATCGCCAATCGCCCCGGCGGATACGATTACCAGGTTGAGGAGCAGGGGCGCAACTTCAGCGGCGGCCAGCGCCAGCGCATCGAGATCGCCCGCGCGCTGGCCAGCAATCCGCGCATTCTGGTGCTGGACGAGGCCACCAGCGCTCTCGATCCCATCACCGAAAAACGCATCGACGATGCGCTGCGAAAGCGCGCATGCACCTGCCTGATCGTGGCCCACCGTCTGAGCACCATTCGCGATTGCGACGAGATCATCGTGCTGGATCGCGGAAAGGTCGTCGAACGCGGCACTCACGACGATTTAATCCAACGCAACGGAGCTTACTCGCGCCTTATCCGCGCCGCCTGAGAGCGTATGCAGACCGACTCCGCGTCCAGCGCCGCGTTCTTGATCGACGACCCAGAGCAACTCTGGACTGTCGAGCAGGGTTGCGTGGATCTTTTTCTCAGCAGTCCTCTCCTGGAGGGCCAGGATCGCCAAGAAGCCCGCCCGCGCCGCCATCTGTTACACGTCAGCCAAGGCGGCTTTCTTTTCGGCATTCTTCCCACGATGGCGCGGCGAACATTGATTGCCGTGGCTTCTCCAGAGACGCAGTTGCGGGCCATTTCGCGCCGCCAGTTTCAAGAATCTGGAGAGGATGCGGAAAACGTGCGCGCCCTGGACTGGTGGGTGGAAGAACTCACGGCCAGCGTGGCCGGCGCAGTGCCTCCCCGGCGGTATGAGCCGCTCGATCCCGGTAAGCGAACCGCTTTGGACAGCCGGCCGGTCTCGCCGCGCAGTGGCGTGGTCTGGGCGTGGACGGAATCGGGTACCGCTCAGTTCCTGGGCGATTCATCGCTCCCTCCCATCGCTGGCGATTGCCTCTTCCCTGTCTCTTCCCGCGGCTGGCTTGAACCCAACGGCGCCGCCCAGTTCCAGGCTCTCGGCACCGCGAACGTTCTGCGCTCTGAAATCAATCGAGACTTGGGGTGGCGAGGGCTTGGGTTGTTTCACGAAGTCGTCTCTGCCTTGCTCGATCAAGACGCCGATGCGGAAGAGGCAGCCGAACGGGCCGGAGCGCAACGCCGCAATCAAGCCGACGGCCGATGCCTTGACGCCGCGCTCCGTCAACTCGCCGCGCCGGTCGATCCTCGCGCAGCGGAAATTGCGGAGGGCGCGGCGGGCGACCTCTGGCTTTCTGCCTGCCGGGTTCTGGGAAAACGCCTGGAGATCGATTTCAAAGCCTCTGGGGAAGGCGCGCCCAACCGTGCCGCTGAACCCTTAGCGGCCATCGCCAAAGCCTCCGGCATCCGCTATCGCTCCATCTTGCTGGCCGAGGGCTGGTGGAAGCGTGAGCACGGTCCGCTGCTTGCCCGCCTGGAGACAGGCAAGACCCCCATTGCGCTTCTGCCCTCCACGCGAGGCTACGAGTACTTCAACCCCGCGGATTCCTCCTCGGGGCGAGCGGACGAGGAGATGGCAACCGCACTGGAACCCTTTGGCTGGTGCTTTTATCGCGCTCTTCCTCCGCGCGCGATTCGCGTACCCGATTTGCTCGCCTTCGGCCTGGCGGGATGCCGAAGGGAGATGGTCTTCATCTTTCTGGCTGGACTCGGCGCCGCTCTGCTGGCCATGGTCATGCCCTTCGCCACCGGATATGTCTTCGACAACCTGATTCCCGGAGCCAAGCGCGCCGATCTGGGAACCGTCGGGGTGTTGCTGCTCCTGGTGGCCGTCTGTGGAACGCTCTTCGAGATGACCCGCGCCTTTGCCCTGTTGCGCATCGAAGGCCGCATGGATGCCGCCATTCAGGCTGCTATCTGGAATCGCCTCCTGGCCCTTCCCGTGGCGTTCTTCCGCAGCTTTACCGCGGGAGACTTGGCCATGCGTGGGCTGGGGATTCATGCCATCCGCGAGATATTGACTGGGTCTGCCGTAACCTCTCTGCTCTCCGGCATCTTTTCTCTGACCAGCTTCGCGCTGCTCTGCTACTACAGCCCGAAGCTGGCCGGCATAGCCGCTGTCCTCACTCTGGGCGCATTCCTCTTTGTGGCGGCCTGCGGGTACGCGCAGGTTCGGCAGCAGCGTTGGATGGCACAGATTCAGGGACGGCTGGCCGGCGCCATGCTGCAAATCGTCAACGGCATCGCCAAGATTCGCGTCTCCGGGGCGGCACCGCGCGCCTTTGCCCACTGGGCGCGCGAATTCGCCGCTCAGAAGCAACTCTCCGTGGAATGCCGCAGAATCTCCAACCGGGTCAGCGTCTTCACCGCGGTTTTTCCCATCCTCTGTTCCATGACCATCTTCTATCTCTACGCGGATGGCCTGGCCCACCCCACGGCCGGGCAAACTCCCATGAGCACAGGGGATTTTGTGGGATTCACGGCGGCCTTTGCGCAACTCACGCAAGCCTCTCTGGGCTTGGCCGCGGCGCTCATCTCCGTTCTTGGCATCGCTCCCCTCTATGACCGGGCGCGGCCCATTCTCGAGGGCATTCCCGAGGTAGACGGCGAGAAGAGCGATCCCGGCGAACTGAACGGAGACATCGAAGTTCGCCACGTCACTTTCCGCTATCGGCAGGATGGTCCGCCCATCCTGAAAGACATCTCGCTCAAATTCGCTCCAGGCCGGTTCGTGGCTCTGGTGGGGGCCTCGGGCAGCGGCAAATCCACGCTCTGCCGCCTGCTGCTGCGCTTTGAAACGCCCGAGTCGGGCTCCATTTTCTACGACCAGCGCGACCTGGCTAATCTCGATGTGCAGGCGGTGCGCCAGCAGATCGGCGTGGTGCTGCAAAATGGCCGCATCCGCGCCGGTTCCATCTATTCCAACCTCGTCGGGACCTCCGCGCTGACCTTGGACGATGCTTGGGAAGCGGCGCGCATGGCCGGCCTCGACGCCGATATCGAGGCCATGCCCATGGGCATGCAAACGGTATTGGGCGAAGGCGGAGGAAGCCTCTCGGGAGGGCAGCGCCAGCGGTTGCTGATAGCTCGTGCTTTGGTGCGCCGCCCGCGCATTGTCTTCTTTGACGAAGCTACTAGCGCACTGGATAACGAAACCCAGTCCATCGTCAGCCGCAGCCTCGACAACCTCCGCGCCACGCGCGTGGTGATCGCCCACCGCCTCAGCACCATCGAGAAGGCGGATTGGATATATGTGCTGGACCAGGGAGAATTGGTCGAGCAAGGCCCGTACCAGGAGTTGTTGTCAAAGGATGGTCCCTTCGCCGCCCTGGCCAAGCGGCAGTTGACCGGACGGAAAGACACACTATGAGAAAAGCACTCTTTTTCCTTGGCGTCCTCTCGGACACCGATATTGAATGGATCATTCGCAATGGCGTTAAGGAGCACACCCCCGCCGGTACGGTGCTGATTCAGGAAGGCAAAGCCACCGATTCGCTTTTTTTTGTGCTGGATGGCGAGTTTATCGTCTCCACGCGGTCTGCGCCGCGGGTTGCCACGTTGCAGGCGGGCGAGGTGCTGGGGGAGATTTCCTTTGTCGATTCACGTCCTCCCACGGCCACGGTAACTGCTTCGCGCGCCTCGCTCGTGGGCCGCATCGGCCGCAGCGAACTGGGCGCGAAACTGCGCCAGGATACGGGTTTCGCCGCGCGATTTTATCTGGCCTTGGCGACCTTCCTTGCCGACCGCTTGCGCACCACCACCGCCGGTCTGGGACAAGGCAAGCTGGAACTCGATGAGGAAATCGAAGATGCGGACGAACTCGCTCCCCACTTGATGGACAGCATCTCACTCGCCGGTTCGCGCTTCTCCGAGATGCAGCGGAGGAACTGGGGCGCTTGATGTCTGAGGTCTTTTCCACTCTTGCCCGGATGCTGGAAACGCGGGCTCAACTGGCCCCGGATCGCATTGCGTTCACCTTCTTGAACGATGGCGAACGGGACGCTGTTTCCATGACATATGGGAACCTGCAAGCTCGCGCCTCTGCGATTGCAACCAAGCTGCTGGAAGTAAGCGCAAAGGGCAAGCCTGTCCTGGTAATGCATCCCCCCGGTCTGGAGTTCATTGCCGCGTTGTTCGGCTGCTTCCATGCGGGCGCGATCGCCGTTCCAACCTATCCGCCGATGGGCATGCGCAGCCGCTCTGTCTCCCGCTTGGCCAACATCGTGGCCGATGCCCATCCTGTTTTGGCGCTTTCGACAAAGATCGGTGTGGATCGCACCTTCGTTGCCCAGTCGCGGGATCCCGGTCTCGATGGCCTGCGCCTGCTTGCCACCGATGTGCTGCTGCTGGAATCCGGTTGCCCATGCCAAGAGATCGAGCCGGATTCCGCCGCGCTGATTCAGTACACCTCGGGTTCCACGGGGTCGCCAAGCGGCGTTGTCCTCACGCATGAGAATTTGCTCGCCAATCTCGCCGTGATTCACGGCAAGGTCATCCAGCCAGTCCCCCCAGAGGAGCGAGTCTTGGTCTCGTGGGTCCCGCCTTATCACGACATGGGGCTGATCGGGGGCATTCTAGCCCCGATCTTCGGAGATGTCCCCGCAGTTCTCATGAGCCCGCAACATTTCCAGCAGAGGCCGTTACGCTGGCTTGAAGCAATCACCCGCTACAGGGGCAGCATCGCTATCGCTCCCAATTCCGCCATCGACTGGTGCGTGCGTGCCATCCGTTTGGAGGAGCGCGCGGGGCTCGATCTGAGCAGCCTGCAAGTGGTGGTCAATGGCGCCGAGCCTGTGCGCGCAGAGACGCTCGACCGCTTCGCCGAAGCCTTCGCTCCATGCGGCTTTCGCCGCCGGGCGTTTCTTCCCAGCTATGGTCTGGCCGAGTCGACGCTGCTGGTGAGCGGCGGCCTGGCCGCCGAAGAACCGCGCATGGCGCGTGGCGCCGATGGCCGCCAGCATGTCAGTTGCGGCACGCCCGGCGCAGGTCACGAGATCTGCATAGCCGATCCCGAGACTGGACTGACGTTGCCCGATGGCGAGACCGGCGAGATTTGCATTGCCGGCCCCAGCGTTTGCCGCGGCTATTGGTGTAAGCCCGATGAGTCGGCCCAGTTGTTTCGCGACGGTTTTCTCCGCACCGGCGATCTCGGGTTTCTCGACCACGGAGAACTCTTCGTCAATGGACGATTGAAGGACCTGATCATCGTGCGCGGACGCAACGTTTATCCGCAGGACGTAGAACATGCGGCCGAGGCCGCTCATCCAGCCCTGGCTCTGGACGCCAGTGCGGCATTTGCCGTGGATACCGGCGAGGGCGAACAGGCAGTTGTCGTTTGCGAGGTGCGCCGCGAGCGTCGCCGCGACATCGATGCGGCCGCCGTCATCGAATGCGTTCGGCGCGCCGTAGCGGAAGAGTTCGATCTGCGCCTCCATGCGGTAGCCCTGTTGAATCCAGGCTCCATCCCCCGCACCACCAGCGGGAAGATTCGCCGCCATGCCGGCCGCGAGGCTTTTGAGCGCGGCGAACTGGATGCGCTTGCACTCGAAGGCTCCTGTGAATCCACTGCGCATCCCAACACACCGCTTTCGACAGTGGATCGGGTTCGCGCAGCCATTGCCGGGCTGCGGAAGGTTCCTGCTGTCTGGTTGAACGACAAAGAGCCGATTTCGGCGCTTGGTGTGGATTCGCTGATGCGCGTTGAGTTGCTGCTGGTTTTGGAAGCAGAGTTTGAATGCTCGCTGGAGGCCGACACCGTCGATTCCGAGTTCGCGATCCCCGAGATTGCGCGCCGCATCGAGCGTCAACGCGTAAGCGCCGGCGCCTCCATGCGTTCTGTTGCTTCCACGGCCGCTCCAGGCCTTTCTGTCCCACTTGCCCCAAGGCAGCGTTGGTTCCTCCAGCCGGGAACCGAAAACATCGTGGGACTCTCCACGGTTGTATACCTGCGCACCCCCGCCGGAATGAGCGCAGAGATACTGGAACGGGGACTGCAACTGATCGAATTGCAGCAGGATGCCCTGCGCCTCCGCTTCCGCCGCGAAAACGGCGATTGGCGGCAGGAGTATGTGGAAGCCGGTTCCGCGGTGCGCTTCAGCCGCATGGATCTCGACGCCGCAACACCAGACGAAATCAAGCATGAACGCGCCCGCCTGGAAAAGGAGTTGCCAGCGGAACTCAACCCTGAGCTTGGGCCGCTGGTGCGCGGAGTCTGGTACGACCGGGGACGGGAATACCCCGGCGTGCTCTTTCTCTGCTTTCACCACCTGGTCTGCGACGGTCTGTCGGTGGCCATCTTCGTTGCCACGCTGGAGCGAGTCTGCCGAATCCTGCTGTGCGGAGAGGAGCCCCAAATCTCTCCTGTTCAGCCTTCCTTCGGCACATGGGCAACGGCCCTGGATTCGCTGGCGCAAACACCTGAAATGAGCGCTCAATCGACCTTCTGGCGGCAGGTCTGCGGAACCGGGAATTCGCCGCTGCCGGTGGAGAAGCCAAAGTGGAAATCTACGCAGGCGCGCAGTTTGAGCCCCAAGGAGCAGATTCGTCTCGATGCACGCTTTCCTTCTGCCCAGGAACAGCACGACCTTCTGCTGGCAGCCTTTTGGTGCGCCTGGGAAGAAGAAACGGGAGAGCGGGAGTTGTTTGTCGAACTGGAGAATCATGGGCGGAATTCCCTGGCAGACTGCCTGCCCATGCGCACCATGGGGTGGTTCGTCAGCCGCTTTCCAGCCCGTCTGTACAGCTCCGAAGCGATCTCTGAGATGGAGAGACTGGAGCATGTTCGGAAGTACCTCCGTACAACTCCGATGGGGGGCGCCGGCTACGGCATGCTCGCCTATCTCCATCGGGATGCCGCGTTGCGCACGCAAATCGCGCAATTTCCGCGTCCGAAAGCCGGGTTCCTTTACTACCGTCACCTTCACGACGTTCAATTGGACAACCGCCTCTTCACGGTGCTCCGCGAGTACTCTATCAACAACTGTCTTGAGGAAACCTCAGATCCGGTCCGGATTATATTACAGGTCAACCAGCGAAGCGGTCTCACCTCCTGGCAGGTCGTTTACGATAACAATCGTCATTCCGAGGAATGCGTTCTGGCATTGTCGAATCGCATCGCGAGTTATCTTGAGGCTGTTGTGCGATAGACGGACGACGGTGCCCAGGTCCGGCCCAAAGCGGCGGCTCACTTCGCCTGCACACCCTCGAGCGGTGATTGACATTCGAGGGCCGGTCGTACTTTGAAAGCCTTTGCGTTATAGCGGAACCAGAATCGATGAACCCCGAAGCTACCGCGTCCAAGTCGGCGCGACCAATAGGGAGCGGCGACCCAGCACGAAACTCACAAGGGTAAAGTAATTCTGGTTCCGTTCTAGCCAAGCAGTTGCCACAGCGCTGGGTTCATTCTCAAGAGCAGCCAGCCCAACGAGCGGCTCCCACAATTGACGCTCAAGATAAGTAACCGTAAACGCCGATTGTGTCAGAATGGATTCTGGAATGATGCAAAATCGCCTTCCCACTCGGGAAGCCAAGACGCTGGAGAAGCCTACGTCATGTATCTTGTTCATTTCATGATATATATTGCTCAGTATTAGGCATCCAATTCCGCCGTTTCTGTTTGACAGAAGCTCAGAGGGCGACGGCTTGGGCAATTTCATTCAATCTCAAAGTCTCCCCGGCGACCTTCTGGAATCTTGCGGCGCTGGCTGTGCTGCACTTGGCGTTCGTGCGCGAGATCTCTGCCTTCGACTCGCGCCCATGACTCGACGCGCTGCGCGCTTCTGGCGCACTCCCGGTCACCGCGCGGGCCGAATACAGCCTCGGCGGTGCGCTCGGCATAGTTGGTCCAGTTGCGGTTCTCAGTCTCGCGCCCTTGGCTGGCGTTTTCTCTCAGAGCTTGCGTTACGGCCTGTTGATCGTGGCCCGTTACGCGCATTCTTACCGCAATCATCCAATCAAGCTGTGAGGCGTTACGCACTTCGATTCGGTTGAGAATGTCAGCTTTGTGCAACTGATACGCCATGCTCGGCGACGGCATTCCGGCCGGAATTGCCGGAACAGGCTGGTCCTCGCCGGGACCGCGAATGATCTCCCGGCGCAACTCTGGATTGTTGATTTTGAATCCATGCTGTTCCGCAAGCTGCGCGCAGAGTTGCTTGAACTCGTCGGGGCCGGTGATGGTCAGTGTTCCCCACTTCTGGGCGCCCAACTGGAGCGCGGCCAAGACGGCAGCCTCATCCTGCGCCCGCCAGACTTCGATGCGCTTGCCGCGATCCGTGAAACTGACGCGGCTCGGATCGGTGCGCGATGAATAGTGAATCTCCGTCAACCGCGATTGCGCGGACAAACGCACCTGCGTGGTGAAGTCACGGATGTCCCGCTTGCGTGGTATCTCGTCACCGTCTCCAAGAATTGCAGTACAGGGCGTTTCCGAATCCCGATACCTCCATTGCTCCGCGAGCTGTGGCTCTCTCTGCTCGACAAGAAACTGCTCGAAGGTCTTCCGCCGGCCGAACCTCATGCGGAGACTGTCACGCTCGCGCTTTTGCCGCTCCATCAGTTCAGCTTTGCGCTTGGCGTGGTCGGCGGCCAAGAGGCTCCTGGCAACATTCAAGGCATTGCCGGACCACTTGCAGCCCTGGTATAGCGCGGACCGCTCTTTGCGGAACTCCGCAGACTGCAACTCACGCGCCGCGCGATGATGCATGCGCTGCTGAACCTGGGCGGCTTCCTTTTGTTTGCGGTTCGCTCCGAGTGTCTTGCGATACTCCGCCCAGTTCGCTGGCATATCCGGGCGAAGAGGCTCGGCTGTGCGCGGCTGGAGCGGCATTGTATTGCCGCGGCTATCCGGCTGAAATTCGCCCAGCCGCTCCTCCATCCGAATCCTGCTGAATTCACGACCGATGCAGGAGGCCTTGAGCGGCTGGTCTCCCACCCAAAGCATCGCGCCGCTGCCATTCCTTTCATAGCGCATATCAACCTGTGCCAGCCCTTCATGCACCTGCGCCCATGATTTCGCATTGAGCAAAATTGGTGCGGCTTTTTCCTGCGCGATTCGTTCGCAGGATTTCTCGCCGGTGGCGTTTTCATGGTCCCGCGCTTTCGAGCGGGGCTGAGGCTCGCGCACACTGCCGGCTCGTGTGACCTGACCGTTGCGGTCGGCGAAATAGCGAGCGTTTCTCTCTGCCTCCCAACCCTGCGCATGGATAATCTCTGCGATGGCCTTATGCGCTTTGTCGATGCACCATCCCTTGTCTTCTACGCGCAACGTATCGGGATGAACGCGATTGAGAACGACATGAAGATGATAGTTCTCAGTGTTGCGGTGCAATGCAAAAACGGCCAGATGATCTCTGCTCATACCGAGATGCCGTTTCAGAATTTCTACGGCTTCATTGCATTGCGCCTGCGTCGGCTGCTCACCTTCCTTCCAACTCAACAGCCAATGATCGACGGGGTCTTTGCTGCGAGTCGCTTCGATTGCCAGAGCAACCATCTCGGCGCGCTGCCCTTGCTGCGAGTCCGAGTAGAAGTTTCCCTTTGCGCCAATGTACTCCGCTTTCTGTGCGGCGGCGCGGCCGTCGGCCTCGATGTAGTCGAGCAGGCTGCCAATACGCGATGCCTTGCTCGATTGCGCCTTCGGATTGGCGATGTACTTAACGATCATGGTTGGCGACTCGTTCGATGGCTGCGTGTATTGCGCGAATAGTCGCGGCACACTCGTCCACGACTTTGTCGTGCAGGGCGAGCTTGTTCATTGCATATTTTTGAAGGCCGCCCAACCGGCGAAGCTCGCGAATCATCATCAGGTCAGTCGCGGCGTGAATCGTCTTGCCAAAAGTGCGCTTGCGAACCAACTCGCTTATGCTCATCCCGGCAAGGTCGGCCTCTTCGCGAAGATGCTGACGCTCAGCCGCCGTCAACCGCATTTCAAATCGTGCAGAGGCGCGATCATTGGTTCGTGAAGTGAACGGCATTGTGTTTTCTCTACGCGCAGCGTGCGCGGTTAGTTTCAGGATGAGCTTCGATGAGACAAGCGTAGCGCGGAGCATCGTTGGCGACGGGTTAGACGACACAGGGCGAAGCCATGTGTACGGATAACCCGCATCCTGTACCGCTCTGCCAACACATAGCGCGTTACACTCACAACATATCCGAGAAACTACTTTCATGCAAGGCCGGAACGCGCACAGAAATCTTCGCAGAAAATATTGTGTTACGCACCATTACGCTCTATTACTCACTCCTTCGCATAGCTGCTAAACACCCTATAGATAAAGGCGTTTGACGTTTTTCCTTCGGACTTCTCTTGTGCTACTTTGCATATAGTCCTCGTTGCAGGAGACTCTACGGAGACACTCGATGACACAAAGAGAAGTAATCACTGAGGCAATGCTACAGGCTGCCATCGCGGCATTGGATAAACGAATTGCAATGCCTCCTCTTCCTGCGGAGAAAAGATATTCGCGCAGAGAAGCATTTGCAAAGTTGAGAGCAAAGGCCAAGGAAGCACTTGCTGCCGGTCACACTCTCGAAACGGTGCTTGATGATCTCAAGGGTGTTGGCCTCGGCATGACAATCTCGACCGCGCGCCAATATCTGAAACCCGGAAGAAGAACAAGCAAAGCGCGCAGTGGCCTTCGACTGGAAGCCCAAGAGAAGCCGCTTGCGAAGAATGCTCCGGCTGCGCCCGCAAAATCAAGTGCTGCCCCGGTAAACACCGTTGTGGCGAAAAAGGGAACATTCACGGTAATCGAAGACGACAAGGATATTTGAGGAGGAAGTATGGGAAAGCCTGTGTACATGGTCAG
>Ga0326728_10000588_pt1 | contig 140423 bp, 142 predicted proteins | sample MB3enrmetagenome_FD_207602 | JGI IMG/M metagenome (GOLD analysis project Ga0326728, IMG submission 207602) | Lab enriched peat soil microbial communities from McLean, Ithaca, NY, United States - MB31MN | ecosystem: Environmental > Terrestrial > Soil > Wetlands > Peat | place: USA: New York... | reverse complement strand
GGAGTGACGAAGGCGCGAGCCGCCATCGCCGTACTGGTGGTCGTGCTCATCTCAATCTCGGCGATCCATTTCGCCCTTCCTTTGGCCGCCCCGCAGGCTTCGAGCGCGACATCCACGGCGAGCCTGTCGACGACCGCAACGACGTCTCCCGCCCCATCCAGTTCAACCACGTCAGGCAGCAGTTCCTCAAACGTCAATGAGCCCAGTACCAGCACGTCTAGCGCGAGCGGTTCCGGAACTGAATCGAACACAGCCACGTCGAGCACCAGTGCCTCAAGCGAGAGCGCGTCTGGCAGCACGGCCACCGGCTCATCCGCCTCCAGCACCACCGCTTCCAGCACGGCTACTTCCAGCATTGCTTCTAGCACTGCCTCGCGCACCACGTCTAGCACGACCACTAGCACCACCACGACCACTAGCACGACTTCACGCACGAGCACCGCGTCCAGCACCACCACGACATCCACGAGCACCCCGGGCAGCACCACGAGCGCCTCATCCACAACCGCTACGTCCACTTCAACATCGGCCGCGAATCCGCTCTGCACCGCATCACAGTGCGCCCCCATGATCACCGGGTGGCTGCACACCGAGGCCAGCAGCACCAACGTCTACGAGAACAACGGGAACATTGCACCGCTTCGTGGCGTGGACGTCGACGGTCTCGATTTCGGCACCGGAAACCCCGCAAGCAGCCCAGACGCGTGTGGGAAGGGTTGGAGCATAACGTCGACTTCTTTCACCGACGTTGCGGCCTGGGGATTCAACTCGGTCAGGATTCCCATCTCGTGGGAGAACCTCGAGCCCACGGCTCCCACGCTCGCGTCGAACGGCACCTGGATCCACCACTGGAACACCGCCTACCTAGACGAACTCGACTCTGTCGTGAAGCAGTTCGGGCAGACCCACATCTCCGTCATGTTCGACTTCGCGCAGGTTGACGTATCGGCCGCGTTCCAGCAGGCCCCCGAGAAGGTGCAGGGAGGAGAGTGTGAGGGGTGGGGCAACCCGAACTGGCTCTATCCCGGCATAACCTCCCCCACGACGAGCCAGGAGCTCGCCACGGCGATGTGCGACTTCTTCAACGACGTGTCGGTGGTGGGGAACAGCGCGCCGTTGCCGATCGAGGCGATGGAGGCTGCGGAGCAGACGCTCGCCGCCCGATACGCCAGCAACCCGACGGTCGTGGGGATCGACATGTTCAACGAGCCCTGGTTCGGCTCTTCCTGCGGCTCGACGGCGACAGAGGGCGGCCTCCTGACGAGCTTCTACACCAAGATGGGCGACGCCATTTCGGCGGTGAACCCCCATCTGCTCCTGATCTTCGAGGACTCCACGCCCAGCCTCATGTCCAACGCCCCCATAATGTCGTCATCTCCGGCCATCGCCAACTCGATGTATGAGTTTCACATCTACACTTCCGACTGGAAGACCGGAGAGCCCTACGTGCAGGCATTCCTAGACAACGCCAAGAGCTGGGGCGTCCCCACATGGATGGGTGAGTTCGACGCGTTCGAGGCAGGGTGCATCGGGACCAACTGTGTGGCTGACCCGAACTGGCAGGCAGACACGCAGGCCCTGCTGGCGTACTGCGACGCCAACGGCATCAACTGGGCGTACTTCTCCTACTACTCGCTCGGCACGAGCATGCAGACGCCAGTCCCGCACTCGGAGATTCTCGCTGTCCTGCAGGGCGCGCTCTAGGGTCGCGGATTGCGGTCGAGGACGGAGCGGGACGCCTCGCGCGATTGAAATATGCGCCGCGACCGGGAACCAATGGGATGACCAAGTACTGCATGGGTTGCGGAAAGGAGAACGAGGACCAAGCGTCCTTCTGCGTGGGATGCGGGCAGAGGTTCCCGGATCAGGCTGCGCCCGCGACCCAGACGGCCGTGCAGCCTCCGCAGGCGCCGGCTTCGAACCTGTACACGGCCGAGATGGGCACGGGGGCCCACGAGCACATGCTCACCGATGTCTATCTCAGGGATTCCCAGGGCAGGGTGATGCTGGTGGCCAGGAAGCCGTCCATCCTCCACTCCGATTACACCATCGTCGATGGTAGCGAGAGCGTCAAGGGCTTCATAAAGGCGCAGACTCATCTCACACACAGGACGGCATCGGTGGAAGATGCCAACCATGGCGTCCAGGGTGCGGTCCAGGTCAGCAACCTATCGCAAAACAGGGTCCCTCCCGGCTGCTGGATCGAGGATGCAGCGGGGAACAGACTCGGGACAGTGATGTACGGGGCTGGACTGGCGGCGTTCAGCGGCGTCAAGCCGGACGGGTCCCCAATCTTCGAAGCGTCGCTCGCCGTCGGGCAAGGAATGAGGGAGACGCTGACCGGCCTGGAACATCGGGCCTATGCGATTACCCTCGTCGACTCCGGATTCCCTCTGCCATTGCTCCTGGCCGTCATAGCCGCTCTGGACCGCGCCTAGGGCAGTCGGCCCGAGGATGACCCACCAAGCCGTGCATAGGAAAGGGACTTTGCACTCACAGCCGCAGAGCAGCCTAGATGAAGTGCAGTAGTAGATACGCCACGAACAGGAGGACACCGGTCAGGAGCGTGGCCATGACGGTCGATGCCATTCCTGGTATCAGTTCCATCGTCTTGTCGTAGTTCTGGCTGAGGACCTTGGTTCCTGACCACGCCTTGGGAAGAGCGAGCAGGGAGATCAACGCAAGAGGCGTTACGATGCCCGCCGCCACGCCCACGACGACGACGGCGTAGGCACTGGCGATGAGCACCCGGAACCTTGAGGCCGCCTTCCTCTTTCCCCACTGGATCACAAGGTGACGGCGCCCGCTCTTCTCGTCCGCGACCGTGTCTGGGAACTCGTTGATGTAGAGTATGCCAGCCACCAATAACCCCAGCGTTGTCCCGATGAAGAGTGGCTGCAGAGCGAGCGTCCCTGTCTGGATGTAGTAGGTGCCCAGCACGAGTAGCGGCCCGAAGTTCAGCCCAGCTGCGAACTCCCCCAGGCCCAACCGTGAGACCACCGTTGAGTAACCAACAACAGAGACCACGACCACAGCGAGGATGCCCGCAAGGATGGGATTGAAGGCAGACTCGACCAGGAAGTACGCCCCGATTCCGACCCCGATGGCCAAGAACAGAATCCCTCCATAGAGCACATTGCTGGGGGTCATCTCGTTGGCCGGCAGCACCCGGCTTCCTCCGCTGAATGGGGTTGGCGTCGTGGCGATGTCAATGCCGCTGCGGAAGTCGAAGTAGTCGTTGAGGACGTTCACACTGGCGTGAAGGCTGAGTGCCCCCACAAAGACGAGCAGCGCGTTGAGAAGATTGAAGCTTCCGCTGTCCAGAGCCATGGCAACCCCGACGGGGACGATGACCACCGGGAGCAGGAGGAACGGAGCTCTGACTTCCTTTATCCAGATGCTGTGTCTCACTCGCGGGGCCTTCCAGGGGTCATCGACCTGCGACGGTCATGATTTAAGCGCCATGCGTTCAGATGCAGCGACCCGCGAGGAGGAAGCCCTTGGGAGCACTGGGCTCCTTGTCGCCCTTTCTCAGAGCGGGCGGTGTCTCAGAGGCCGTGTCCAACGTGCCGCCGCCTGGTGTAGGCCGAGGCGACCCTGTCCAAGGAGATCCTCAGCCACGGAGTGAACTTCTCGGGGTCCCTTTCCACATCTTCTCTTAGCCTCTCCAATTGGACCCATTTGTGGTCCATCGCCTCCTCTGTGTTGGGGTTGATTTTGCCGTCGTAGTCGCCGAAGAGCACGTGGTCGTACTCATGCTCGGTGAGACCGTTGCCAACATCAGCCTTGTACGTGAAGGAGAAGACTTCCCGCATTCTGCAGTCGAAACCCATCTCTTCCTTCAGCCGTCTGTGCGCCGCATCTTCGACGCTCTCGTCTGGCATCGGGTGGCTGCAACACGCATTGGTCCATTTTCCCTTGGAGTGGTACTTGCCCATCGCTCGCCGTTGGAGAAGCGTTTCCCCCTTCCTGTTGAAGACGAAGATTGAGAAAGCCCTGTGGAGTTTGGCGCCGTTCTCATGGGCGTGCAGCTTGTCATCGAGGCCAATCTGGTTGTCGTTCTCGTCGACAAGAACCACCTGTTGCGAGCGACCCGTTGACGCGGAAGCGCCCACCCTGTCTCCTTGACCGACGGCGCCTCTCTCTCGTCTCCCACTCTTTGCCATTTGCCGTTCCTCCTCACAGGAACTGAGCGCCGAGGCATTAATAAACTGAGGATGCGATAAGCGTACTCTTCGAGACTTCGAGGGACAGCCTTCTGTGAATGACGAGGTCATTGGGCGTTGTCCGCCTGGCGAGTATCCTCTGAGATTGTGGATCTCGCACACCGGCGTGGCAGAGGATGGCTCCTTTGGGCACTTTTCCTGAGAGACCCTTAATATGGCCCAGAAGGCGAGAGCTCCGATGGCTGAAAAGGGCAAGAAGAGAGCCGGGCCTTTGTTCACTGTCTCACTCTACCCCCCGATGGCGCTCTTTGGCTACCTCGTTCTCTTCACCGCATCCTTGCTCGTCTACGGGACGGCTACGGGCATAGCCGACGTGACGTACACGTACCTGTTCCTGGGTCTGCTCATCCTGCTCCTGTACGTCCTCTACTACATCCTGTCGCAGCGCGTCTGGAGGGCGAGATTCTATGAAAAGATGTTCGCCATCGACGGACGGAAGAGGCATGGTGACGTGAGCTACGGGCAGATCAAGCAGGTGTCAGCGGTCAGAACCCTCTTTGGCCTCGTCTCTGCTGTCGAGGTAACTCTGAAGAACGAGCCCGCGCGCTTCAGGATTCTTGGCAACCCCCGCAACGAGGAACTCCAGAGCGACCTCCACGGGTGGCTCCTTGAACAGACCGCGGGAAACTCTCGTCCCACCCCCTGAGTGCAACGAGAGAGAGCTTCGCACCCATCCTCATCTAGGATGGCAACAGAACGGAAGCGCCACCGGAACGGCCCAGGACCATCGAGGCGGCCGTCGAGGAAGGTGCCGTGGTTCCCTTGAGGAGAAATGACAGGCAGGTCAAGCGCTTTGAGGGGACCTGGGCGGCTATCGCAGGAGTACCCTAGGAAGGGTTCGGGTGGAAGAGGAAGGCGAGGCCTGGCGTTGGAGCGCCTGCGCCATCTTCGACAAGAGTTATTAGAACGTGAGGGCCATTGATTGCACGTTCCTAAGTGCCTCCAACGATAAAGAAGATAGTCGAGACATCCCTCTACGTCAAGGACCTGAAGGAGAGCGAGGAGTTCTACACGGGCGTCCTCGGGCTGGAGGTGGTGGCCAGGAAGGCGGGAAGGCACGTCTTCATCAAGGCTGGGCGAAACATGCTCCTCCTGTTCAGCCCCGAGGGACTGCGGAGGGAGCACGAGGAGCTGGGCGACAGGGCCATCCCACAGGTGTACGAACGGGGGAGAACCCACATAGCCTTCGAGGTCAACGAGGAGGACATGCCTAGGTGGAAGGAGACCTTGGGGGCGAAGAAGGTCCCGATTGAGTTTGCCAAGAACTGGCCGGCGGGGAATCGTTCATACTACTTCAGGGATCCCGATCAGAACGTGGTCGAGCTCATCACGCCAGGTTCATGGCCGATCGCCGACTGAGTCTAGCCCGGGCCGTGATCGGACAAGTCGCAATGTCGCAGTGCGCCCTGACCCCAGAGGGCCCTGTCATCAGGGGAAAGAGGCGAGCCACGACCGCCTTTTTATTGATGAGGGTCCATTATGTGAGCTAGATTGAAGTTCATCATATGCGGCATCCCGAACATGTACGAGAACTGGCCTCTGCTCGAGAAGGCCACAGTCAGGGCCGACGAGCTGGGCTTCTGGGGGGCCGTCATCCCAGACAGCTACATGTGGGGACCACAGAAGGGCGGCGACTCCACCATGGAGGCCTGGAGCATCATATCTCATCTATCGGCTAGGACCAAGAACATCAAGCTCGGGACCTTCGTTACTCCCATCCCTTTCCGACCGCCAGGGATGCTGGCAAAGGTCGTGTCGACCGTCGACGTGGTCTCCAATGGCCGCACTGTCCTGGGAGTGGGGGCGGGCTCTTCCCAGGCCGCTTTCGAGGGCTACAGCAGCTGGGACGACCCTGCGGTGCGTGTGGCGAAGACGAAGGAGGGCCTCGAGCTGATGCTAAGGCTGTGGGAGGGGGAGAAGGTGAGCTTTGAGGGCAAGTACTACTCTGCAAAGGGCGCCGTGCTGCGGCCTCAGCCCGTCCAGAAGCCTCACCCTCCGCTCCTCTTTGGAGGACAGAAGAGGAGGATGCTGGAACTCGCGGGTCAGTACGCTGACCTTTGCTTTGTCCCTCAGTGGGCCGGGATACCGCCGGAGGCAACCAAGTCCATCGTGACGGCGTCGGCGGCGAAGTACTCTCGAGAGGGAGAGATATCCTTCGTCGGAGGGGGTACTCTGCCGCCGAAGGGCGACATCGTGGAGGAGTACAAGAGCCAGGTCGAATCGGCTCGGGAGGACGGCTACGATTACCTCCTTGTCGCCTTCTCTCTGCAGGACTACATGCCCAGAATGGAAGAATTCGCGAGGGAGTTCCTTCCAGAGAGAGCGAAGGACTAGAATCGAGGGACGAGGAAGCTTCCTTTCATCTCAGATGTTGCCGGCGTTGAATAGTACCAGGCCTGCGATTGCGAGCGCCAACAGCGCGATAATGAGGAATGCCATCCCCTTGTCCAACCGCGAAGGTTTCACGTAGTTGAACGCCGTGATCTTCTGATTACTGAACACTCTGATTCTGGTCGCCAGCGTCACTTCGTCGATGGTGACGAGCGACTGACGAAGCAGCGAGCTGATCAGCGGGACTGTCCGCTCCACTATCACCTTGGGGTTCCTGGACCTCAGTTCCCACCCTCTCAGGCGTAGCGCCGTCATTATGACCTGAATCTGCCTTATCGTCTCCGGCACGAACCTGTAGGCAATCATTATGACGAAGAGCAGCTGCCTCGGGAAGCGCGTGTTCCCCAGGAGGCCGATGATGTCGTTGAAATCCGTGCTGTAGATGAAGGTGTAGGTGAATAGCAGTATCATGCATATCTTGAGTTCGGACGCTGCCCCCCACAGGAGCCCGCCGACCGAGACGCCATAGGAGCCGAGGACTCCCAAATGCACTATGGCGAAAGTGATTCTGACGAGGCTCTGGGGATAGACCTTGAACAGCAGTGGGTTGGTCTGGCCGAGTATCCCGATTATGGTTACGGGGAGGTAGGCAAGGAGTATTACGCCGAGTATCTTGAACCAGTAGAGGGGCACCTTCGCCAATAGGACCAGCGTCAGTCCTATGACGATGAGGATCGCGAGATACCGCAGGTCCCACCACAGGCCCGTGAGAAGCAGGCAGCTTGCTATCAGGGATATCTTCACGAGAGGCTGCATGTTGTGTACTGGGGTGTCTATCCGGTTGTATTCGAGCCACTTTGGCATCTATTTGGCCACCTCCGGATGGATTAGGTTGAAGAATTCGTCGGCCGTAAGCACGTCGTTGGGGAAGCCCTGCTTCGACAGCAGCTGCGCAAGTTGCGTGATTTGCGGAGGCTTGACCTTGGCCTCGGCCAGCTTCTCGGGCTGCGCGAAGACCTTTCTGGTCTCACCCTCCAGCACAACCTTGCCGTCTGTCATCACAATGAGCCTGGTGCAGAGCTTTGCCAGGAGCTCCATGTTGTGCGAGACCACGATAACCGTCAGCCCCGTGCTCTTGTTGAGGCTCTTCAGCTTGTCGATGAACCACGCGGCGCGGATGCGGTCCATTGCGTTGGCCGGCTCGTCAAGGACCAGCACGCTGGGCTTGAGAGTCATCACGCTCGCCATCGCCAGTATGGTCTTCACCTCCCGCGGCAGCGCGTCCATGTCGTCCTGCACGTACGAATCCAGCTCGAACTCCTTTGACACTCTCGCGGCTTCGGGGATTATCAGTTCGGGGTCGAAGTTCTGGAGCCTGAGACCGTAGGTGAGTTCGTGCATTATGGTCTCCTGGAAGAGCTGGTTGTCGGGATTCTGGAACACGTAGTTTATCTTCTTGATGATGTCATGGAACCGCGCCTTCAGCACGTTCAGATCGCAGACGACTATCGACGCTTCGGGGTTCGTCGGCTTGAGGACCCCCACGAGGTGGAGGCAGAGGGTGGTCTTCCCGGAGCCGTTCTGGCCTATCAGACCGACGATTTCACCGCGGGCTATTGAGACGTCGACCCCCCTCAGGGCATGGACGTCTGGGGGGAACATGTGTTGCAGGTTCTTCACGTTGACTGCGGGCGAACTGGCACCGTCGCCAGGCGGCGGAATCGTGGCAACCTCCCGGTTGTTGCTGAATCGCATGCCGGAGATCCTGGGTGAGAGTATCTCCGCTGCCCTCTCGATGCTCTCAGGGATCTCCCGAATCTCGCTAACGCCTCTGAGCTTCATGAAGAGTTCGGCGAGCTGCGTCCTCCCGACTCCAATCTTGTCCAGTCCCATGTCCGCCATGACGTCCATGGGCTTGCCGTCAAGGAACACCTCTCCCTTGTTGAGCACAATCAGTCTGTCAAGATACTTGATCATCGATTCGAGGTCGAGCCCGGATTCGGTGATCACCACCGTGGATTTCTCCTCGGCGAGCGTCCTGATTATGGACAGAACCCTGTCCTTGCCTTCCGCGTCCAGCATGGAGACGGGCTCGTCCATGGCGAGGACGCGTGGCCTCATGGCAAGAATGTCGGCAATCGCCAGGCTCTGCTGCTGGCCGCCCGACAGCTCTTCGGGGTTGCGCGCCTCCATCCCCTTCAGCCTCGTGACCTTTAGGGCGAAATCGACCCTCTCGCGGATATCCTTCACGTCGAGCCCCAGGTTGGACGGGCCGAAGGCGACGTCGTCCAAGACCGTCAGACCCAGGAGCTGGGTGGCCGGATTGTCCAGTACGACGCCGACCATGCGCGAGTAGCTCATGGGATCCAGTGTTCTGGAGTCCTTCCCGTCAATCAGGATCTCCCCCTCGGCAAAGCCTGGCACCTCGACTGGAGCCAGCCCGCCCATCGCTTTGATGAGGGTGCTCTTTCCCGCACCTGCGTTGCCAAGGATGCCAACCGTGGTACCTTCCTCGAACTTGAGGTTGATGTTGCTCAGGGCCTTGCCTCCTACCTGACCCAGATGAGTGAAAGAATAGTTCTTGAACTCGACAAGAGCCACTCGGAACAACCATCCAAAAATAATAGCGGGCAGCCCAAAATAAACTAGGGCTGCGTCGGCTGAGGCGCCTTGGCCGATATGGCGGCCATCATCTGGTCGGATCTCCTCTGTCTCCGAGAGACGCTGCGATACGCTGCCTCTGCTGCCACCAGTCCTACGACCGCAGAGATGATTGTTGTCGGGAACCAGGTGCCCATGTAGGCCACGTTTCCGAGGAATGCGGACCATGGGTTGAGGATGAAGTTCTGTGCGATGGTCATCACCGAGTACTGGATCAGGATGATTGGCAACAGCACTACCCACATCGCTATGCTGCCCAACCCTGTCTTCTTGGACCTGACGAAGTAGAAGATGAGCCAGCTTGCAATCGCCCACCTCGACGCGTCCATCACAATGAACGCTGGGACGGCTGCGGGGCTAATGAAGGAGATTCCCGTGATTGCGAACCTCAGGAAGCCACCTATGATGATAGCCACCAGAGGGATGATTGGAGGGAACATGACGGCTGCGAAGGCTGTCACTGCTGCTACGATGTCGAAGTTGCTGACGGCGCCGAAGAGGCTTCCTGCTGCATACAGCGCTGCGATGACACCCATGGCTGCGAGGTTGTACGGACTGAAGAGAGAGTACTTCTGACCTGCGACGTAGCGGCCAGGAGGAGCCCTGAATCTCTCGTTTCTTGAGACGACGTACATGCCATAGAGCGCTATGGGGAAGGTCACTCCCACACAGAACTCCGTGTACAAGCCGATTCTTGCAGCTGAGTTTGCGACCCCCAACGCAGAACCAGCAGGAGGGTAGGCGAATATGGCGTAGGCGAGTATTGCGCAACCCGCGGCTATCCAGACGAAGGTGCCCAAGACGATGGTTTTGGAGAGAGGAAGAGTTTCCGACGGCAGTGTGTCCGCCGGCTTCATGTCCGAAGGATTCATGTGCCTTGGCAATGGCTAGGTAACTAGATAAGTATTATTGTTATATGTGAGTTATATATATGATGTCGGACATCAGTCTAGGACTCGTCAAATCGCAAAATCCTTGGTCGCACTTTTGGTGCGATAGCAAATCATCGGGGACAGGACGCGCAAGCGGCCGTCCGATAGACTGATAAGAACTCGGGGACCACGCCTCCAAACACATGCGTGGATACGAACAGCTTGTCGAAACACTGAGCGAAGCCGGCGTAAAATATGCATTCGGCCTGCCTGGTCACGGGCTGATCCCAGCCACGGAGTACATGATTGAGAGCGGCAAGATGCGGTTCATCGCGATAAGGCACGAGCAGGTGGCAGCGGCGATGGCCGAGGGCGTCGCCAGGGTCACCGGAATTCCTGCCGCTTGCATAGCGGGCGCGGGACCCAGTGCCGCAAACCTGATCATAGGAGTCGCAAACGCCTACCGCGCGTCGTATCCGATGCTGGCGATAACCGGCAACGCCACGAGGGAGGAACTTGGGCGCGATGTCCTGAACGAATGGAACCAGCTCGATGTCTTCAAGCCTGTCACGAAGAAGGGCATCCAGATAACCCACCCCGAGCTGCTTGCGAGTCAGCTGCGGCTCGCGCTGCTGACCTCGGTTTCGGGTAGGCCCGGACCCGTCCACGTAGACATCCCGTGGGACGTCTCCGCCGCCGAAGTCAAGCCCCCGACCAGGTCGGGAAGGCTTCATCTGGGTCCCACGCGAATCGAGGCCACGGGCGGCCTCGTGAGGACGGCCCTGGAGATGATCAAGAGCGCTCAGTCACCCGTGATAATCGCCGGGGGTGGTGCGCTCGCATCGGAGGCCGGAGCGAGGCTGAAGGAGCTGATCGAGATCATGACGATTCCTGTCGCAGTGGCGGGGGCGCGCGGGATTCTTCCCGACGACCATCCGCTGTGCTTCGGATCCGTGGGAGTCTGGGGATTCAGCGGTACCAACAACCTTGTCAAGGCCGCCGACCTCATCATAGGCCTCGGCTTCAGGTTCTCCGACGACACGACCATGGGATGGACGACGATATCCAAGGACGCCAAGATAATCCAGGTGGACATCGACCCGACGGAGCTCGGCAGGCAGTATGACATCAATCTGGCCGTATTGGCGGACGTCGACACATTCCTCGGCCAGCTGCTGAGAGCGATAAGGAGAGATGCAAGAAGAGGTAGAGGATGGCCGAAGGAGAAGCTCCGAGCCCTCCAAAGCGCCCTTCGAAGAGAGCGTGAGAAGTTCGTCAGCGGGCCCTTCGAGAGCGAGGTCGTGGACAAGAGGCTCATCGTGCGTGAGGTTCAGAACCTGATGGAGGAAGACGCGATAATCGCCATGGGCACGGGAATCCACACCCGCTACGCCAGCAGGATAATCTCGCGCTCCCCCAGGTCGGTCCTGAGGTCCGGCCCGTACGCAGGGATGGGTTTCGGATATCCTGCCGCGATGGGCGCGAAGCTGGCGAAACCCGACAGGCAGGTCATCTGCCTCGACGGCGACGGAGACTTCCTGATGACCGTCCAGGACCTCGAGACGGCCGTTAGGGAGGACCTGCCCTTCGTGACGATAATATTCGACAACTCCTCCTACGGAGCCTACAAGCTCTTCGCCAAGGACAAGACCAAGAGGATAGGAGTCGAGTTCGGCAATCCAGACTTCGTCAAGCTCGCTGAATCGTTCGGCGCCGTGGGGGCGAGGGTGACCCGTTCCTCGGAGTTCGCGCCCACACTCAAGGAGATGCTGAAGTCTGACAAGCCGTCGATAATAGACGCTGTCGTGTCGCTCGAGACCGACCTCCCCTGGTACTAGCGGGCGACGACGGGACGAAGATGCGCCCAAGCTCCATCTGGGAGCGCAGGCGCGAAAATCATGGTGCGGCCCGCCTTCGAAAATGAGAAATACGCTAGTGGGCAGGGTTCCTGAAGCCATGGGGCGCAGCAGCTCGATACTAGCGATCGACCTCGGTACGACGCGATGCAAAGCCGCAGTCTACGATTTCGGGGGGTCGATGCTTGCGAGTGTTTCGAGGGAGCGCGACGGCGATGGACCGGCAGGGGGAATCGACCCGAACGTCGCCAGGTGGAAGAGGGACGTAGCATGGTGTGCCCGTAGCGCTGTCAAGGCGGCGCGCCGCGAGATTGACAGGATAGTAATCACCGGACAGGGAAGCAGCGCAATCTGGCTTGACGAACAGGGCGAACTGGTCAGGCCGGTGATTCTTCACACCGACATGAGAACGGTGAGTCAGGCCGAAGCCCTGACCAGAGAGTTCGAGAGCATAGGATACGTGCCGTCCAAGGTGTACCCATCCCTGCTCTGGCTGAAGGAGAACGAGAAGAGCAAGTTCATGTCGATAAGGCACGTCCTCGACATAAGGCAGTTCATAGGGTACAGGCTCACAGGCGAGATGAGATACGACACACGATCGTTCACGAAGCTCGAGAACGAGAAATTCGCCGCGATGTGTGGCCTCGACCCGGAAGTGTTCGGCGAGCCCCACGATTACAGCAAACCCATCGGATTCCTGAGAGACTCGATGGCGGAAGCCATCGAGCTGCCACGAGGCGTCCCGGTCTTCGTGGGCCCCATGGACGGGCTCTGCGGGATAATAGGCTCGGGCATCCACGAGGAGGGTCAGATGACCGATCTCGCTGGGAGCACGGAGGTCATGGCGACGCCAGTTCCTCGGGGTTCCAAGCTCGCGATGCTCACCCTCCTGGACACCGGCATCGATCTCTTCTACACGTCTCCTCCCTTCGGCCTGGCCTACAACTGGTTCCTCGACAGATTCTACCCCGGGAAGAAGTCCGCCTACAAGGCAATCGCATCCGACGTCTCGGAATCGTCGGCAGATCTGGACCGGCCCTTCTACATTCCGGGGCTGAAGCCCATGGGACCTCAAAGGAGTCTGCGGAGCGCGTTCTTCAACCTGGCTCTCAACCACTCCAGGGGCGATATGGCGCGGGCGCTCTTCGAAGGGATAGCCTTCGAGGTGGCCCGAGTGGTCGACAGGCTGGGCGAAGAGGGCGTCTCCATTGGCGAGATACGCCTCAGCGGGGGTGGCGCGTACCAGGAGGTGTGGAACCAGATGAGGGCCGATGCCACCGGCAAGGAGGTCGTTCTGCCCCGGGTGCTGGAGACCTCCAGCCTGGGGGCGGCGATAGTCGCAGCTTCCTCTTCGATGGGACCCTACAAGGGCGTAGAGGAAGGAATGTCGAAGATGGTCAAGATGGGCAAGCGCTATAGGCCAAGAAAGGCCGCCGTGGAGGCGTACCGCGAGAGACTCGTGATGCACCGGAGGTACGCCGACCTGCTCGCTGGGACCTGGTGAAGCCCAGACCAACCCCCCTAGACGAAGGTGGAACGCGGCCTTTGCACAGGGCGGGCATTTTCATCGCAAAGCATCCCGACGGAAGGAGGGACAAGCTCAGGAGACACATGCAGGCTTCATGGCTGGATGGGCCGGCCCGTCGCGGAGGGGACTGGACTCTGCTCGAGCACCAGGCTCAGAGCCCGCGTCCCACCTCATGAGAAGGGGTACTGACCCCGAGGGTGCTGACGAGGACCCGTAGACCCGGGGCGGGTGAGCCATCGCTCCCCTTTCAGACCTCCGACTATCGCTTCTTCGGCTGGTACGCCGGGACTTCCCAGTGTCCCCAGAACTTGGTGCCCGTCTTGGGGAACTCCCTCTCCACCATCACTTCCAGCACCGCTGTCTTCTTGGAGCTGAGCGCCCTCTTGAGCGCCGGTTGGATGTCGCTCACGTCCGTTATCCTCTCCGAGTAGCACCCGTAGGACTCTGCGAGTTTCTTGAAGTCCGGGCTGTAGAGCTTGCCGTCCGGGGTCAAGGGGTCGACCGCGAAGGCGCTGCCGAAGGCATGCACCATGGAGTCCTTTACCGAGATGAAACCCTTGTTGTTGTGAATCGCAAGCATCAGGTGGATCCCGTTCTGCATTGCCGTCGCGAGCTCCGAGGCCGTGAACATGAAGGACCCGTCCCCGTCGACCGCCACGACCTGAGCATCAGGTCTGGCCAGCTTGACGCCTATGGCCGCCGGTAGAGCGTAGCCCATGGTGGAGAATCCGGAGGAGGCGATGTGCCTTCGCGGTCCGTAGACCGGGAAGAGCTGGCTTATGACAGGAGCGGAGTAGCTCGTGCTGGAGACGATGATGGCGTCGCGGCCCAGAGCCTTCCTGAGCTCCGTGACGAACCTAGCCTGGGTTACCTCCTTACTGTTTCTGAGTCCGGACACGTCGCTGGCGAACTTCTTCTTCAACTCAGTGAGTTCCTTGAAGTACGGGGTATTGCGATAGTTTCTTGGCTTCGTCAGGCCTTTCACGATCTCCAGGAGGTCGTTCAGGGAAGCCTTGGCGTCTCCGACGACCCCCACCTCGACTGGGTAGTCCTTGGCTATCTCGGTCGGGTCGATGTCAATCTGGACCAGCTTCGTGGGCGGGATGCTGAAGGTGATTCCAGGGATCCAGGAGCTCGAGGTGAAGTCCGTGAACCTGCACCCCACTGCGAGGATGAGGTCGGCCTTCTTCGTGATTTCGTTTCCCGATGGAGAACCGGGGGAGCCGGGATAGAACGCGCAGAGAGGGTGGTCCTCGGGGATAGCGCCCTTGCCCATGCCCAGTTCGCTCGTCACTACCGGTATCCCCAGGTGCTCGGCGAGAGCCCTGAGCTCCCTGCTGGCGCCCGACATGGTGACGCCACCGCCGGCAAGAATGACGGGCCTCTTCGCCTTCACAAGCAGCTTGGCAGCCTTCCCAAGCTCGTCCGGGTCCGCCCTGACCCGGCCCCTCGGCTTGTGCTTGCCGGGGTCGGGGATGATGACGTCCGCTGTGGCCGCGGCAACGTCACTGGGAATGGTTATGTGAACGGGGCCAGGTCTCCCGCTGGTCGCCATCTTGAACGCCCTGTGCAGGGTGGCGGGCAGCATCTCGGGGGTGCTTACGTACCAGGAAGCCTTGACGAGGGGGCGAAGGACGCTGTTCACGTCGGAGAGGTAGCCGCGCTCGAGCCCCTGCAGGTTGCCGTTGCCTGCGAACTTCCGGGGGACGTCTCCGGTGATGAGGACAAAGGCAGAGGAGTCTATGAATGCCGTCGCGGTTCCCAGAGCGGCGTTGGTGGCCCCTGCCCCGGAAGTCGTGAACACCACGGCAGGTTTGCCGCAAGCCTTGAAGTATCCGTCGGCTATGTGACAGGCACCCTGCTCTGTCCGCGCCATCATGACCTTGATTCCCCTTGAGCCGATTGCGTGGACCACTGACATGACCGAATGCCCAGGCAGGCCAACGGCGAACGGGACCTCCTCCTTCGCCAGGTACTCCGCAACGATCTCAGCACCGCTCATGACCGTCATGCTGGTACTCGGTGTGGTTATGGTCCGGATTTAAGCGTCCCAGAGGCAGCAATCGGAGCGAGTGCAAGGAGGGGACCCTCTCATGGCACGCGCAGGACATGCATCTCAGCCGGGAAGCACCATGTCACCATGTGCCTTGGCCCGAGATGCCGCGTCCTTGACCCGCGGGACCGGGGCGGCGGGTGCCACCTGTGCCGGCACCGGACAGGCTCCCGGTCCTAGAGGTAGTCCCAGACACCCTTGCCCTTGTAGTTGTAGACCAGCGATTTGTGCGAGGTCACGTGTTCGAACGTGTAGCCTATCCCCTCGCGGCCGATTCCTGAGTCCTTCCTGCCGCCGAATGGGAAGTAACCTATGCCGTGCCGGGGGATGTCGTTGATGTACACGGCGCCCACGTCGAGCATCCTCATCAGCCGTCTGATCTTGTTCACGTCCTTGCCGAATACCGAGGCGTCGAGTCCGTACCGCCTGCCGTTGGCTACCTCCAGGCCGTCCTCGATGTTGTCAATGGGCATGATCAGCGAGACTGGAGCGAACGTCTCGTTCCTGTAGAGGCCCATCCCCTTCACCTTCTCCTTTGAAACCTCGATCAGCGCCGGCTGGACATAGTTCCGCCCCGTCCTTTCGCCCCCGAAGAGGATCTTCCCTCCCCTGCGGACGGCATCACTGATTCCGCGCATCATCTCGTCCGCCGTCTCTTCGTTGATGACCGGTCCCATCGTGGTCGCCTCGTCCCGGGGGTCACCGACCTTGATCTTCTTCAGCTCCTTGACCAGGTCGCTCCTCAGCTCGGAGTACACACCCCTCTCGGCGAGCACCATCTTCACCGCATCACACCTCTGACCCGCGTATCCCGTTATGCCGACGACCAACCTCTGCGCGACGTCTGGCACATCGGCGTCGTCGAGCACGATGGCCGGGTCTCCGCCTCCCAGTTCCATGACGAACTGCTTGATTCCGGCGGTCTTCAGAACCGCCAGTCCCGTCTCCGTGCTTCCGGTCAGCGAGATTCCAGATATCCGTCGGTCGGTTACGAGAGGATCCATGTCCCTCCCGAGCATCGTCAGGACAGCCAGCCCGCGCTTCGGGAAGCCGGCCAACTCCAGGAGCCTCGCGAACATGATTGAAGGGATCGGGGTGCTGGACGCTGGCTTCACGACCACGGCGTTCCCCACGATGGTGCAGTAGACGACCTTGTTGACCGTGTCGAACAGCGGATAGTTGAACGGAGCGATGGCGAGCATGATGCCGACGGGCTCCCTCCGGACTACCGCCTCGGTCTCGACCGTATCCTCGCTCCAGTCGCCTGGCACGTACTCGCCGAGTATCTTCCTGATATCCAGGTCCGACCTTCGAAGTCTCTCGACCGACGCCTTCACCTCGCCGAGGGCCGCGTGTTTCGTCTTTCCAGCGTTGACTACCAGCGCGTCGGCGAACTCGTCCTTCAGGCCCTCCAGAAGGTCAGCGGTCCGGTGGTAAACATCCAGCCTCTTTCCGCCGGGCATGTCCCTCACCTCCCACATCCCCTTGTCATGGACCGTCCTCAACGTCCTCTGGAGCAACGCCTTCCCCACCCTGGGCACCCTGGCAACCACCGAGAGGTCAATCGGGCTCCTGACGTCCATGTACTCCTCGGATGCCTCCCAGTGCCCCGCAGCGTAGACCTTGAATTTCGGCAGCCCGTCCCTGTCCTTCTCCCAGATGACACCAAATTCCTCTTCGCGCGGCTCGATGGTCGGCTTCAATTCTCAGGAGGCTGTCCGGTGCCTTGGCTCTTAAACCTCCCTGCCCGGTCGGCAGCGCCCAGGGCTGCAAGGCTCGACGCCACCCCCAGCCTAGGAGGGCGGGCGCGCATTCCGCGAGGTGGCAGAAGGCGCGGACCTGGGAGTTTAGCGCTTAAATACGCCAAGGGAGCCTCGCCTAAACAAGAAATGAAAGCTGCAGTCCTCACCGAGTACAAGAAGATAGAGATTCAAGACCTGCCCAATCCTGTTCCAGGACCCAACGACATCCTGGTCCGAGTGATGGCGAACGGCCTGTGCCCCAACGACTACAGGATATACGCCGGGATAGCAACGTGGAAGAAGCCACCCACGACCTTGGGCCACGAGCCTTCAGGTGTGGTCGTGGAGGTGGGAAGCAACGTCAAGGAGTTCAAACCGGGGGACAAGGTGGCGGGGGACACCAGCAGAAGGTGCGGCTACTGCAAACCCTGCGTCGAGGGCAGGGAGAACCTGTGCGTGAACAGGCAGGGCCTCTCGAACGGCGCGCTCGCCGAGTTCGTGGTGGGGAACGAGGTCTACATGAACAGATTCCACAGGGCTAGCTTCGAGGAGGAGGCCTTCTCGGAGCCGCTGGCCTGCGTCATAAACGGAATCAAGAATTCTAAGGTCAGGATGGGCGATACAGTGGCCATAGTGGGTTCCGGCCAGATCGGGCTCATGCACATGCAGGTCGCGCGGCTCTGCGGGGCAAGGACGGTAGTTCTTGACCTGAGACCGGAGAGGCTTGCGGTCGCCGAGAAGCTGGGGGCAGATCACACCATCGACTCTTCAACGGCCGACCCGGTCTCCAAGATCAAGGAGCTCACGGGAGGCGAGGGTGCCGACAAGGTAATCGTGGCGATAGGCGACAGCCGCGCCATTGACACAGCTCTGAAGCTGGTTAGCAAGGTTGGTTCGGTCAACCTGTTCGCCTCAATCAACCCGCCTGCGCCCATCAGCGTCGACCCCAACCTGATTCATCACGAGATATCGCTCATCGGGAGCTACGACAAGACCAGGTCCGACCTGAGGCTGGCGACCAGAATAATCGACCAGGGCAGGATAGATGTGAAGTCGCTGATCAGCCACAGGTTCACGCTGGAGAGGGCCGGAGAGGCCATAGAACTGCTCGGTCAGAGCGCGGGCGTCAAGATCATGGTCAACCCGAACCCCGAGTAGGGGCCTAGTCTAGCTCTTCAGGGAGTCTTCGGGCGCGTATCCCTCGTGGACGACTCTCACGATGGACCGCGTAATCCTCTCGGGGTCAGCATGCTGCCACACGTTCCTGCCGATTGCGACCCCCCCGCCGCCCGCTCTCATGGCTGAGTCCACAGTGTTCAGCAGCTCCAGGTCAGTCTCGGTCTTGTTGCCGCCGAGGATCAGCACCGGGGCAAGGCTTGACTTGGTTACCTCACTGAAGGATGCTGCGTCGCCCGTGTAGAATGTCTTTATGATGTCGGCGCCGTATTCCGCACCGATCCTTGCATACTTCGCCACTACGTCCTTGGAGGTCGGTTCGGGTATCTTCTCGCCCTTCACCGGATACATTTCGGCGAGCAGGGGCATCCCGTACTCCGCACAGACCAGGGAAGCGCTCCAAAGATTGTTGAGACTTGCGCTGTCATCTCCCCCGGTCACGGTCACGAAGATCTTCAAGGCGTCGGCACCAAGGCTTGAGGCCGCACGCACCGTGTTCACCATCTCTGGTTGGGAGAGAGGAGTCGAGAGTATGAGGCTGGTTCTTCCCTTCAGGAGCTTGTAGTGTCGCTGGGCTACTCCGAAGGTCGTCATGACAGCGTCGGCGCCTCCCCTGACCACTGCCTTGATCGCCTCGGTGGGGTCCTCCCATCCTCGTGCGGGACCCATGAAGGATCCGTGGTCCATCGCCACGACGACCACACGATCATCTTCCCCGAAGAGCCTGCCCAGACGCAACTGCTTCCCGACGGAATCCATGCGAATGTCCCTCGGCGGCAGGGCTATAACGTTTTGCCGGATTCACGTCGAGAATCAAATCCCTGACGGGCCAGCTCCGGCACCCACCATGATGAGGAGTCTGATTCTCGGCCTGTGGCCAGTCCAGGTCTTGAGATGTGGGACGGCCGTCCAAAGCGCACCAGACAAGATGTGGACCTGGTGGTCCGCTCCAGGGTCGATGTACTATGGAGAGATTATTCACGGGCCAGAGGCTTCATCTGCCATTGGTGTATCACGGAATCTGCATCGCATTCAATGCTACACCCAAGGAAGGAAAACGTGGCGGTATCAAACGCCGTTTCACCAGGACGACCACCTCGAGTGACCGGGATGCAAATGAGTCATAACCTACGTGATTTCTTGATAACATACGCATAAATATTGATTGAGGGAAACATGCTCGTATCAGAGTTGGCTCAGACTCCGAAGCCGGTATCGACAAAGCAGCGGTTTGGTAGGCGTGATTTTCTGAAGCTCTGCACGTATATGGGCGCCACCGCCGTAGCGACCTACTATGCCGCCGAAATCAAACGGGTGTTCGCGCAGGTCGCGGAGCAGAACGGCGGCAGTGTGCATCTCATATGGCTATCCATGGCTGGAGATTCAGGCTGTACCATCTCAATGCTCCAGGCTTCGAACCCGGACCTCATCGAGGCGGCGCAGAACCTCAGCCTCTCCGCGGACTTCTGGCAGCCCTTCATGACACCCGACTACCAGTTTGGTAGCTCAGGTTGGATGACAGCAGGCATGACAACGGAAGACCGATCCCAGGTACCACTCATGAACGCGGCGTTCGGAAGCGCTCCGGTCGATGTTCTTGTGGTGGAGGGTACCCCTCAGCTGGGCACCCCCAAGGGCGGGTCTCCGGGCGACTTCTGCAAGGTGGGGCAGTACAATGGTCAGGATGTGGACGCCTACACGCTGTTGCAGAAGCTGGCCGCTAAGGCGGGCTGGGTCATCGCCGTGGGGCAGTGTTCGTCCTTTGGTGGAATTCCGGCGGGTGTGGGGAACCTGACGGGTGCTGTTCCTGTGTCGGCGGCCCTGAAGACGGCCGGCGTGACCACCAAGAACCCGGTGGTGAATATTCCGGGCTGTCCCGCCCATCCCGACTGGACTCTCATAACCCTGGCCTCCGTACTCCAGGGTTTTGCGCCTGACCTTGACGACCTCGGCCGCCCGACGGCGTTCTTCAGCCGCTACGTACACGATAGCTGCCCGAGGAGAGGGTACTATGACGCCGGGCAGTTCGCGTCGAACTTCGACGACCCCGAGTGCCTCTGGGATCTGGGCTGCAAGGGCCCGATAACCCTGTCCGCATGCGCCGAGACCAAGTGGAACGGCGGACTCAGCTTCTGCACCCAGGGCGGTCCCATGTGCTGGGGCTGCATGCACCCGAACTTCCCAGACCCTCCCACGAGTTCATTCTTCGAGTCCCTTCCGCACTTCCCCTATGTCGACATTCCTACGCTCGAGGTGGCCGGAGCGGCGGCGGTGGTGGTCGGAGCGGGCCTTGCAATCGGTCTGAGCTCCAGGTCCAAGAAGAAAGTCGAGCCTCAGAAGAACGAGAAACCAGCCGAGACCAAGTCCTAGGGTGTGAGCGCGAACATGAACGGTCCCTTCTCGCGCCGAAACGTGGCGAGCATCGCCCTTTACTCCGTCATATCCGGGATTGCCCTTTCTTGGTTGCTTCTCAACGTGACTCAACCCATGCTGACTACGGCCGTCGATTTCAGCAGTCTGAAGTACCTCGTGACCCTGTTCTTCCAGTTCCTCATATCGGTCCTCATTCTGTTCGCGATCATCCACAATGGCTTTGACATCATCAGCAAGGCGTCAAGGGGTGAGATGAGGCGCGTGGAAGGCCCGAAGATCAAGAGGTTCACATTGAATCAGAGGATTCAACACGTGTATCTGTTCGTGGTCACGGCGGTCCTCGCGGTCACCGGTTTCGCTCAGATGTACTATGAGGCATGGGGCAGGATAGTAATCAACGCGATGGGAGGGCTGGCCATCAGCATGGACGTTCATCTTCTCGCAGGCCTTCTGCTCGGAATACTCGTGGCATATCACTTCGGATTCTATTCCTTCGGTTACCTGGCGGCGCGGGCAAGGGGCGAGCATCCCAGCCTGCCGATAAACTTGGGAATGCAGGACGTGAAGGATGCTCTGCGGAACACAAAGAGGCTGGTGCTCGGCCGGGGTGAAGAGCCGAAGTACGGCAAGTATGACTACGCCCAGAAGTTCGACTACTGGGGCATCTACTGGGGAATGGTGATACTAGGGGCTCCGGGCGTCATCATATGGGCCTACGGCACCACGTTCCTCGGCGGCCTTCCGTTCGTCTTCCACACGAGCGAGGCGATGCTCGCCGCGCTCTTCCTCCTCGTGTTCCACTTCTACCAGGCGCACTGGAACCCGCGGGACTTTCCGATGAACAATGTATTCTTGACAGGCACGCTGTCGGAAGAAGAGATGCGGGATCAACATCCGGCTGAGCTCGAGAGGCTCAAGGCGGAGGGTGAGGTCCAATGACGACAATTACCATCGATCCGGTGACCCGGATTGAAGGCCACCTCAAGCTGGTGCTCAACGTCGAGAACGGTGCCGTGACGAGTGCAAAGAACATCGCCACTCTGTACCGCGGCTTCGAGAACATAGTTCTCAACAGGGATCCGAGGGATTGCGCGCCCATACTCTCCGCCATCTGTGGGGTCTGTCACAGTGATCACCACATCGCGTCCGTGAGGGCCGTCGAGAACGCCGCAGGGATGACGCAGTACACCAACGGCTATGCGAACGAGACGACATCCCTCCCGTTGAATGCGGTGCTCGCTCGGAACGTCGTCCTGGGCGCGGACTGGTCATACTCCCACGCCGCCCACCTTCTAGCACTGGCGGGCCCCGACTACCAGCTCTACAACCTGCTCGGGGTTCTCTCGCAGTCACTTGTCGTGAACAGCTATGCGGACCTCCTCAGGGTGGTCATAATCCCAGCCCAGGCGCTGATGCACCAGATAATCACACTCTGGGGAGGGAAGGCGCCCCACCAGAGGGGCTCAATCCCTGGAGGGAACCCGGTCAGACCCACCGCAGATGTGATAGAACAGACGCTAGCAAGGATCGCCACGTTCAGGGCAACGCTCGACATCGCCGCCCCGGTCATCTGGAACTACTTCACGGCGAACGCCGCCCTGCTCAGCGGCCTGGGCTCGGGACCCGGAAACTTCATCTCCTTGGGCGCCTTCCAGAACCCCACCACCTCCAGCGGCACCACCAACATGCCGTTGACACTTCCGAGAGGAGTGATACTGTCCCCCAGCACATCCCCGGTCCCATTCGACCCCACCCAGATCATTGAGGACACTTCTTTCTCCTGGTACGACCAGCCCTCGCCGGAGGCGGTCATAGGAGAGCAGACACCCGTCCCGGATATGTCCAACTCTCAGGCGTACACCTGGGGGAAAGCCCCGAAGTATAACGGGCAATTCTGCGAGAGCGGACCGCTCGCACGCGAGTACGTGTCTGGCATATACCCGGCGCTGGGGAAGGTGATTCATGGCATCATCCCTGGCGTTGCCGGACTGCCACTCAACCCCAAGGGCTCGGTCTTCGACAGGAATGTCGCGAGGGCCGTGGAGCTGGTCGCCCTCATAGGTTCCAACAACACGACGAAGAACCTTCAGGTCCTCGGACAGAACCTGAACCTTTCACTGGTGGATGTCCTGACCGCACTCGGACTGCCCACATCTGGCCTGATGCAGTCCTGGCTCGAGGCCATGGACGTCGGCGCGCCGTCATACAACCCCTCCTATCAGAACCCGACCCAGGCCAAGGGGATCGGCCTGTGGGAGGCGCCAAGAGGTTCCCTCTTCCACTGGATAAGCATCGACAACCAGAAGGTCGCCAACTACCAAGTGGTCGCACCGACGACCTGGAACGTCTGCCCGAGCGGACCAATGGAGGGCGCGCTCGTGGGGACGCCCGTGGGAGATACCGGGACGGACGAAGACCTCCGCCAAGTGGCCTACGTGGTAAGATCGTTCGACCTGTGCCTTGCCTGCACCGTGCACATGGTCGACGCGCGCGGGAACGAGCGGTACCTCAAGATCAAGTAGTCGTCATGCCGTTGGCAACGAACCGAAGTCCAGGGCGCCATTGGGAGACATGCCCGACACCTCATCGCTGGGACTGACAAGGGCCGAGAAGGCCAAGGTCGCCGCGCTGTACGGCGGGATACTTGCAGTCACGCTGTTTGGCTTCTTCGCATCCTTCGCAATCGGCAGGGTGGCCGTAGTCCTCGCAGGGCTGGGGCTCATCTCCTACGTCCTGGGCCTGCGCCACGCGGTCGACGCCGACCACATCGCAGCCATAGACAACACGACCAGGAAGCTGCTGCAAGAGAAGAAGCGGCCCCTCACAGTCGGCACCTGGTTCTCCCTTGGGCACTCCACCATTGTAGTCGGGCTCATCGTCGTGTTCGTGATCGCCGCGCGGGCCATAAGCTCGAGCGTCCCCACCCTACAGGCCGACGGCCACATAGTCGGCACCATGGTCTCGGGGGGCTTCCTTTGGATCATAGGGCTCGTCAACGTCATCATAGTTCTGGGTGTCTACAAGGTGTTCAGGATGATGAGAGAGGGCAAACTCGACCAGGGCGAACTCGACAACCTCATGGAGAAGAGGGGCTTCATGAATCGCTTCTTCCACGGGCTCTTCAAGGTTGTCAACGAGCCCTGGCAGATATACCCTGTCGGGGTCCTCTTCGGTCTCGGGTTCGACACCGCAACGGAGGTCGCGTTGATAGCGATGAGCGTCGGGGTCGGAGTCTCTGCCAGCGTGCCCCTGTACTATGTGCTGGTGTTGCCCCTGATGTTCACCTGTGGGATGGTCCTGATAGACACCACGGACGGTGTCGTCATGAGGATGGCCTACGGATGGGCGTTCCTCAACCCGCTGAGGAGGGTCTACTACAACCTGACGGTCACGATCATCTCGGTGATGGTCGCATGGCTGATTGGTTCCATCGAGATACTCCAGGTGCTCTCGACGGAGCTCAACCTGGGAGGAGGCTTCTGGGTCTGGCTGGACGGGCTGGACTTTGAGACGCTGGGCTACGGAATAGTCGCGCTCTTCATCGCGTCCTGGGTCGTGGCCATGGTCTACTGGAAGGTCAACAGGCTCGAGCAGCGCTACGCTGGATCAATGGGCACTGGTCAGCCTGCGTAGACTAGGCGAACTGGGCAGCCGCTGGCTTCCACTCCAGCAACACACAGGGGCGCCGCTGGATACCCGGTGGTCAAGTGTCGTGGATGCGCGGGTGGCCCTCCTTGACCGTCCATCGCTGAACCAATCTTCTGAAAGCGGCCGAAGTGCTGTTTCTTCCGTGAAGAACATTGTAGAGACTCTGGGAATTCACCTTCGGCTCCAGGGGGATTTCGGCAATTATCGTGGAATCGAGCGCCCCCTCCAAGAATCTCCTGTCTGTTCTTCCGAACGGGAAGGTCCTGCGCGATCTCGTCTCGCTGGCGTAGGCCATGTTGACCACGACGCCTTCAATCGGCACCTTCTCGGTCCTTGCCAACCGCCTCAGGCGAGAGACGACGTTGATTGCATTCCGGGATGGAGTCGTCACCAGGACCAGACTTGATTTCCCGGCAAGCAAATCGAACGCGGATAGGAGCTCGTCTCCCGTGCTGGGAGGAAGGTCGACGACCAAGAAGTCCAGTGGTCCCCAGTCGGTAAGTGCCAGGAGCTGAGTTATCAGACCCTGTTTCTCGCCGCCTCGCATGGGAACGGGGTTGTCCCCGGCTAGCAGCGCCACCGACATCACCTTCACGCCCCTGCTGTCCTTGGGCTCCAGGCCGTTCACGCTGCTCTTGAGAGGCGGCCTCACGTCGAGATAGTTCGGGACGCTCGCCCCGTGGATGTCTATGTCGAGGATGCCGGTCCGATATCCCTTCTCCGACAGGAGCAAAGCGATGGCGCAGGCGACGAAGCTCTTTCCTACGCCTCCCTTCCCGCTTCCCACCAGGATCACCTTTCCGAACTGGTCCACCCTCTTCCGCGCCTCAAGTCTCTGGAACGGGAACCGGCTGCCTCGGGAATCCTTCATCCCAGGACCAGCCTCCTGATCTGCACATCCTCTCCTTCTTTCACGGCCGCATCAGAACTCCCGCACTTCGGGCAGTGAATGAACGCCGGGTAGAGATAGGGGAGGAAGTGGAGTGGCAGCTCATCGCTCTCTGGCTCCTCTACCAGGAGGCTCTCCGGTACCGCACCCAGCTGCCTCTTCGCCTCCGCCATATCCCACCTCGACGAGCACCTTCGGCACGAAAATGAAGCGCCGGTCACCTGGACTCGCACCCTGCAATCCTTCAGTTTCGGGCCGGTCATGACCATGTTGAGCGCGTCCGCGAGGACCTTTGTGTCCACCTGCATCAGTTCGCCGACTTCAACGTACATCTCCATCACTCTCTTCCCGTCTTGTCTCTCGGCCTCCGAGAGGGCGAAGTCTGCGATGCTCTGGGCGACGCTGAGTTCGTGCATCTTCGACGATGAATCGGGAGCAACTCCGTATTTGAGGCTTTGAATCCACCTGCAGACCTAGAAAAGGTAAAATCCTTCGTGCCGGCTTCAACCCGAGATGACTGTCGCCACCGCCGAGCAGCCTGACACCTGGGATGCCTCGTTCGAGGGAAAGCGCGTGGTGATAGGCCTCGGAAACCCCTACATGAAGGATGACGGGGTCGGAATTCAGGCAGCGAAGCAGCTGCGGCATCTGGACCTCGGAGCAGGGGTCATGGTCTTCGAGTACCAGACGTTGGAACTGTCACTACTGTGGCAGTTCAGAGGCGCATCGAAGGTGATTATCGTTGACGCGCTGAAATCCGGCGGGCGCGCCGGGACGGTCTCGACATACGTCATCACCCCCAGAGATGGTCCACTGCCCGCGCTGTCTAGCCTGCATGCGCTCCAGCTGTATGACATGTTCGACCTCGCAAACCAGGCAGGATTGCTCCCCTGTCCCGTGACGATTGTCGGGGTAGAGCCCGAGGACTGCAACCTTGGCGAGGGGCTGACGGAAGAAGTCTCGGCGGCCCTTCCTCGGGTAGTGGACGCCGTCGTTCGCGAGCTCGGGCTTCGAGCCTAGACGGTCGTTTGAGCGAGTTTCGCCCGTCTTGGCTCGCGGAGAAAGAGAGCCACAAGGAACGCCAGCGAGATGGGAATCATCGCGTCCAGGGCCACGACTCTACCAACCCCCAACGAGAACAGAGATGCGGAGATGTACGTTGAGAAGATTGTGGCAACGGACTGAGCGGACGTGCTGAGGCCCAGCGCGCTTCCCGTCGCCCCACCGCTGCTGTCGCTCATCAGAGACTGCACCACAGGGAAGATGGAGGAACTGAAGAAACCCATCGAGAGGGCAGCAGCCATGTAGAGCGTGAAGCTGGACGACGAGAAGAAGAGGGCATACGAGAGGAAGGTGGCTAGGGTTACAACGACCAGCTGCCGGTTCCTCCGCACCGAGTCGGAGAGGCCGCCGAGGATCACCTTTCCGAAGGCACCTGCAATCAGCACGAGAAGCGACAGCAGCGCGGAGGAGAGGACGGTGAAGTGCATGACCTTGAAGAAGTAGTACGGGAGAAAGACGACCTGCCAGACGCTCGCCCAGGTCGCGAGGAGAGCGAACGCCATGATCAGCACCACGTTCCGCCTTCTCAGCAGCTGGAGAGTGTCCCTCCCCAGCCTGATCCCGATGGAGCCCTGGCCGGCTCCGGCGAGCCTCTTCCTGGCGACCAGGGCACCGGCGATGACGACCAAGCCAATCAGGGGGGCGAAGAAGAACGCCGGTCGCCAGCTCGAGGTCAGGGAGAACGCCACCCCTCCTATCGCGAGCCCAGCCGTGCTCCCGGCGTCGAACCCCACGTAGAATATTCCTAGCGCCAGACCCTTCCGTCCTTTGAAGCGGTTGGCCACGCTGGCCATGGCGACGGGCCAGAAGGCGCCCTCGCCCAACCCACTGATGAAGCGGAACATGAAGGCCTCGGGGAAGTTCGATGAGAACCCTATGAGCCACGTGAAGGCTGTGAAGACGGTGAGGCCGCTGATTATCACCGGCCACCTACCGTATCGGTCAGAGAGGTGACCGGCTGCGAACACGATGCACGTTACACCGATGTACTGGGCGGCGCTCAGGAGTCCTATCTGTGAGTTTGTGAGCGCCAGCGACGATGACATCGGCGCCAGCACCGCTGAGAGGACGGTCCTGTCCACCGCGTAGACAGCGTACCCCATCGTCATTATCAGCAGGAAAGCTGCGGAGGACCCCTGGTTCGCGAGGGACCCTAGAAGACCTTTCTCCGACTTCACCGCGGAGATTCCCCGAGTAGCCCCTTGGTTCTTGGACGGCGCGCTCAGAGCTCCCTACCTCCGCGGTCGCCTATCCCCGTTTGCGCGAAGCGGCGAGCAGGTTGGTCGCCTTGATGTCAAGGGCGGTGTACTTCCTCAGGTTCCCGAGCTGACGCGGCGTAAGCTTCTCGCTGGCGAAGCTCCAGTGTAGACTGACCCAGTCACCCCGCTTGATCGACGAGAAGGGATCAATCCCTCTGTCGTAGTGGACTTCCTCCTTCCGTGGCGTCGCCAGCAGGAGGCTGTTGTCCCGGAACGCTAGCGGCCTTCTGTCCACGACGAGGGTCTTCTGATTGACCTCGAGCACTCGTCCCCACGACACCCTGCACGAGTCCATGAGTTCCAGCAGCTTCCCCTGATTGGCGGTCTTGATGTTGGACCTGGCATACATCCCCAGCACATAGAAGGTGTGGTGCGGTTTTGCCATGGCCCCGAGCTCGGTGAAAAACAGCTTAGCCTCCTGCCTGCTCATTCCTTCCTTCTTCCCGACCCTCTTCCTTGACGAACTGAGTTCTCCGTGTGTAAACTCAAAGAACTCTGACGGTTTCACGCGGTCCAAGAGCGAGTTCCCTATCCAGTAGGCTTCCGTGACCTCCTTATCGAACGGCCTCCTCCCCGTGGATTCTGCTATCATCCGGACGAACGGGTACGCGGCCTCGAAACGAGTGAGAGTCGATGTCAGCTCTTCGCTCACAGTAGAGGAGTGCAGATGCTCGAGGAGCATCCCGTTCTCGTCCGGTCCACAATACCCGAGGCTGTTGGGCTGGAGTGCGTGCTTTGCATGAAGCAGCTCGCCCTCAACCTCCGGCTTCACCTTCATTGGGCAGCCATCCTTATTCTGTTCAGCTCCCTGCGCAGGTCGCGCTTGAACTCGGCCTCCCTCTTCGTGATGCGCCCTATCGCCTGGTCCGCGAAGACCTCAACGTATGAACCCTTCTTGGCGTCCACCATGGAGATATCGACCTCATGCACGACCTCACTGTCGAGGAACCTCACCCTTGCCTTGGCCCCGTCAAGCGAGATGACCCTGGCGGCCCTCGTGACGCACATCGGCCGTCACGGTCTCCGAGCGGGTAATAACGATAGCGGGAACCTCGTCATGGAGAGTTTGTGGGGCGTGAAGAAGCTGGACGCATTGCCGAGGAGGTGTTCAGGGCCACGGCGGCGCGGATGAGAGTTTTCAGAGCCTTCTCGTCGACCTTGTCGCCTTCGTGGAAGTCGATGGCACGCCTCACTCCACCCTCGAGACTGGAGTTGAAGAGACCTGAGGGGTCATCCAATGAGGCGCCCCTGGCGAATGTCATCTTCACGACATCCTTGTAGGTCTCGCCGGTGCAGATCAACCCGTCGTGGGACCACACAGGCGTCCCCGGATTCGTGGGTTTCACCCACTTCCACTCCTCGACGACCTTGGGGTCGGCTTGTTTGATTAGGGTGCGGAGGCGGGAGAGCATCTCTCCGCGCCAGTCGCCAAGCTCTTGGATTCTCGCGTCTATCAGTCGAGATGCAGATTCAACCCCCCGGGAACCGCTCTTCTTCATCGCCTAGCTTAGCGTCCTCTGGCTGTATTTCTGGCTTACGACAGCCAGCGAGCTAGTGACGACAAGAAGCTGCGATGAACCTTGGGGATGAGCGTATCTGCGGGTCTGATGAGCCGCGGCGCCTTCGGACGTGAGGGCCCGGAGGATGCTTCACGTCGAGTTCGCCCATTGGACTCCCTTTGGAATCAATCTCGCGCGCTTCCCATTTATCCATCGCTCCACTCTTCTCAAATCGTTTGAGCAATGATTCAAATGTCCGCGCCACCTACGCCGTGGCATGGATGCGAGAATCACCTCATTTGCGCTGGTCGTAGAGAACAAGGCGAAGGCGCTGGAGTTCTACACGGAGAAGGTGGGCTTCGAGAAGAAGACGGATTACACCAATGGCGGGTACAGGTATGTCACAGTCGGCCCCAAGGGACAGGATTTGGAGCTGGCCCTCTGGCAGGAGGGGTCGCCGGACCCGACCGGCTCGTCCAGCCAGTTGAAATCGGGAATGTATCCCCCGATTGTGATGTTCGTCGATGACGTTCGCAGAACCTCCGCCGAGCTGAAGGCCCGTGGGGTGCAGTTCAAGCAGGAGCCGCAGGAGTACGCCTGGGGGGTATCGGCCACCTTCACAGACCCAGACGGGAACCGCTTCTCCATCAACCAGCTCCCCCAGAAGGGCTCCTGACAATAGAAGGACCCTTACCAGTCCAAAGGAGCCCCTGAAATCCATGAAACCTGCACAGAGGAGCGCAGGAGACCGCCAGCGCTACGACAGGGTGCACATAGTAAGACAGCACACGCAGAAATTAAAAGCGCGCACAATCGACATGCGCGGCAGGTGAATGTCTGAGTTGCCCATCCGCGTCAAAGTGTTCTACTTCGCTCAGTTCTCTGACGCCGCAGGAACTAGCGAAGAGTCCTACACTCTCCCTGACGGCAGTGTTTCAGTGGCCGACCTGCTGAGCAGGGTATCTTCTGCACACGAGGGGATAGAGAAGCTAAGGAGAATGATGAAAATCGCCGTGAACAAGGAAATAGCAGAACCCAGTAGTAGGCTCCGGGACGGGGACCATGTCGCACTGTTCCCTCCTATATCGGGTGGTTGATCGAGCATGAAGAAGACATCTGGACTCATCACTAGCTCGAAGATAGACCTTGACTCCCTCCTCAAGCAGACCGATGACCCTGAGCTGGGTGCGGTCGTGATCTTCATCGGCAAGGTGCGGAGCAGCAGTGAAGTCGGGAGGGTCGACGAGATGACCTATGACGCATATGTGGACATGGCAGAGGATAGGATGCGCGAGGTCGAAGAGAACGTCAAACGCAGCTTGCCCAACGTGAAGATTGCCGTGCAGCACAGGATTGGGAAGCTGGGGGTGGGAGAGGTGAGCGTAATCGTCGTCGCGTCCTCGCCGAAGCGCGCCGCGGCCTTCGACGCGTGCAGGATGGGAATTGAAGAGATAAAGCACCGGGTCCCAATCTGGAAGAAGGAGCATCTTGCCGACGGAAGCCAAAGGTGGGTCGAGAGCGACCTTCAGGGAGCGAAAAAGTCTCGGCGGCGCAAGTCCCAGAAGGCCAACCTATGATCTCCAACGACCGTTCGCTCAAGACCGCCTGCTCGGTTTCTTCTTGAGGCCGGAACCACACCCGGACATCCGCCTCTCTCACTCCCAAGAGACTCTTGATCGTGGAAGGATGTGAGTTACATTCATGGAAATGTTATCGAATCGGCATCTGATGAGAGTGATATACTATAAAGCCGAGCGTACTTCCAAGTGAAGTAACAAAGAGAAGGACATGAATGTGAAAACGAGAGACAACACCGTTTTGATTACAGGAGGAGCCACGGGAATAGGCCTGGCCCTTGCAGAGTCCCTCGTGAAGCTTGGAAATACGGTAATCGTCTGCGGTCGGAGAGCAGATAGGCTGGAAGACGCCAAGAGAAGAGTCCCCGTCCTGAACGTCAGGCAATGCGACGTCTCAAAGGAGGGCGATCGCAAAGCTCTGTACACATGGATCGAAGAGAACTTCAAGGGACTCAATGTCCTGGTCAACAACGCCGGGATACAGAGGCGTGTGGACTTCACCAAGGGAACAGAGGACCTGCTGAAGAAAGAGGACGAAATCGAGATAAACTTCAAGGCACAGGTATATCTCGCTGCTCAGTTTGTGCCGATGCTCTCGAAGCAGAAGGAAGCGGCCATAGTGAACATGTCTTCTGGTTTGGGCTTCGTGCCACTGACGATATTTCCCATCTATTCAGCAACCAAGGCTGCGACGCACTCTTTCACGATGTCGTTAAGACACCAACTCAGAGAAACCTCGATAAGGGTGTACGAGGTAGTTCCTCCAACAGTCTACGACACCGAGCTGAAGGGCAAGCCTCTGGAAAGGACTGAATGGGCTGTCTCTTCCTCAGAAGTGGCCGTAGCCGTTGTCAAGGGACTGGAAGAGGATACGTATGAGATTGCAATAGGACCCTCAAAGACCTGGATGTCCAGCACAAAGAATGAACTTGATCAGGTCTTTAGAAACATAAACCACTAGACTGCGACCCTTGGTCTCGGACCTCGTACCGAACGGCAGGGTGGTTCCAAGAACGATGCCCGACGCCTGGAGCACTCTGAGTCCCACCAAGCCCCAGAGAATCGAGACCGTATAACAAGGGCTCACTAGTTCCTGGATTCCTTCAGGTCCCAATCCGTTTGGTAATCTTCCCCAAGAAGCAGAGCCCGAACACGACGAATCCGAAGAAGGTCATCAGGAAGTACTCATCGTTCGGCGGCGGAAGTATCTGGGTGGCGTCATCGCAGGCCTGGAGAACTATCGTGACTCCTCTGGGGTCTGTGATTCCGAACTGGTAGATCCCATTCACGCAGAGGCGGCGTTCAGGAGTGGTGGGCCGGAAGGGATTCGAACCCTCGACCTCTCGATTATCAGTCGAGTGCTCTAGCTAAGCTGAGCTACCGGCCCATAGTGCACGCACGCTCAGCCGGACGAGACTATAATTATTTTTAGAAGGTATTAAGAACCGACCAAGATTCTGCGTATGTGATGGGCCGGTAGTTCAGCGGTACGAACGCCCGCCTTGCACGCGGGAGAAGGCTTCCGGACCTCCGGACGCTTCCCTAGGTCGGGGGTTCAATTCCCCCCCGGTCCACCATCTCTCTACGATACTCTGCATCAGGGTATGATCTCGCAGCCGTTGTTGAGCTCCGGGTACTCGAAGTCCGACCGGCTCACCCTGCCGTCCTCGATGAGGGCCCGCACCTGCGGCAGCGCCTCCTGCAGCTCCTTGACCAGGTGCTTGACCGTCGAGCAGATGCAGATGAAGCCGTTGTTCCTGAGCATCTCCTGGGACCTGTTCATGAACAGGCACCTACCTCCGCAGATCTGGTAGATCTCGCAGGACAGGCACGGCTCTCCCACCACGGCCAGGTCGCGGAGCGACTCCGGCGCGTTCTCGAATATGGATCCGACCACCGAGAAGTCGTAGTCGATTGAGACCGGGCAGGCGGAGACCCTCCCGTCCGGCATGACCGAGAAGAAGTCGATGCCAGAGCCGCACCGCAGGCGCGAAGGCTTCCCGGACAGGAGCGAGTTCATCACGGCTACGAACGGGACGATTCCCTGGACGCGCCCCGTCCGCGACATCTCCTTCACCCAGCTGTCCACCAGCGAGGAGACGCCTGCGTTGTAGGCGGAGATCCAGTCGGTGAGCTGCTGCTCTGAGCCTTCCGCGCCGGCCCAGAACATGCTGAAGCTGAGCTGCCAGTGGACGTGGTCGAAGAGCCCCGTTCCCAGCAGGTGGCTCACGTTCTCATGGATGTCGGTGCCCTGCTCCACGGTCATGCGGGCGACCAGGTCCCCGCGGAAGCCTCTCTGCCTTATCGTCGCAGCGTTGCGGGTCACGCGCTCATACACGCGCTTCCCCCGCTCTCTGTCGGTGACCTCCTTGGTCCCGTCGATGGACACCAGGATCGAGTGGAACTTCGCAAGGTAATCTGGTTCGATTCTGTCCAGGAACAGGCCGTTCGTCTGGATGACGAAGCGCCCCGGGACGGCGTCCATGATTCTCTTCATGGTCCTGATCCGGAGGAGGGGCTCGCCTCCGTAGAACTCGACCACGGGGTCGCTGTCCTTGGACAGGAAGGACTTCAGGTCTGCGATTGAGTACTGAATCTCCCTCGGAGGGGTTTCACTTCCTCCGCCGCAGTAGGTGCAGAAGAGGTTGCATTCCTTTGTCAGGATTATGAAGTAGTGCACTCTCTCCCGCTCGAAGCGCCTCGCCGGCATTTTCTGTTAAAAAGAGTTCTCACTTAACCCCCAAGTGGAGGACGGACAGCGATGCGAGACTGCGCGGCCGGCCTCTGGAAGGGCCCAGTGAGTCACATTTTAAGGGGAATGTTTGAGGGGAGAAAGCGATGGTCGAGAGGCTAAAGGAGGATCTCGTGATTGTGGGCTCGGGAATCGCGGGCCTTAGGGCGGCCATAGAGGCCTCGCGCTTGAGCAAGACCCTTCGCATAGGTGTCGTGACTAAGGTCCAGGCCATGCGCTCCCACTCGGTCAGCGCCGAGGGGGGCACCGCCGCTGTTCTCTATCCCGAACTGGGGGACTCAATCGAGTCGCACATATTCGACACTGTGAAGGGATCGGACTACCTCGCAGACCAGGACGCGGTCGAGAAGTTCGCAAACACCATTCCCCTGGAGATATACCAGCTCGAGCACTGGGGGATGCCCTGGTCCAGGAGGGAGGACGGCCGGATCGCCCAGAGGGACTTCGGCGGCTACAGCTACCCCCGGGCGACCTTCGCCGAGGACAGGGTCGGGTTCCAGGAGATGCAGACCCTCTACGACACGTGCACGAAGTTCCCGAACATCACTTTCTATCAGGAGTGGTTTGCGACCTCGCTGCTCGTCGAACAGGGCGAGTTCAGGGGGATCACGGCCATAGACATGAAGACGGGAGAGTTCGCCGCCATGGCAGCAAGGGCAGGGATAATCGCCTCGGGAGGCGCGGGGAGGCTCTTCAGCTTCGCCACCTACGGGCACAGCTCGACGCCGGAAGGGATGACAATGGCGCTCCGGGCGGGCGTCCCGCTCAAGGACATGGAGTTCTTCCAGTTCCACCCTTCCGGGCTGATCCCCTCCGGGATTCTGATCACCGAGGGCGCTAGGGCGGAGGGCGGAGTGCTGCTGAACAAGGACGGCGAGCGCTTCATGAAGAAGTACGCGCCGCAGAAGCTCGAACTCGCATCCAGGGACGTCATCTCGAGGGCCATGATAACGGAGATTGAAGAAGGGAGAGGGTTCAGGGAGGGGGACGGGCTGCAGTACCTCCAGCTCGACCTCACGCAGATTGGCGCCCAGAAGCTCAAGGAGCGACTGAACGGCATCAGAGAGATTGCCATGAAGTTCAACGCCATCGACCCCGTTGAGACCCCGCTTCCCGTCAGGCCTGTCTGTCACTACACCATGGGCGGGGTGGACGTCGACATCGACGGCGCCACCAGGGTCAAGGGGCTTTGGGCCGCAGGTGAGGCAGCCTGTGTGAGCATGAACGGCGCGAACAGGCTGGGAGCCAACTCAACATCGGAGTGCCTCGTCTGGGGCAAGATCACGGGCGAAGCGGCAGCCAACTACGCCGCTGACAGACCGGACATCACGCCCGCCGGGGACCAGGTCATGAGGGAGGAGAAGCGCATATTCGACGAGATCTTTCACGGCAGGGGTGGTACGAACCCCTACGAGATACGGGATCAGCTCCAGCGCGAGATGGACACAAATGCCTACGTCTTCCGAACTGGCGAAGGCCTGGCGGAAGCACTGAGGGCGGTGAGGAGACTCAGGGCAGAAGACTACCTCCACTGCGACGACCAGAGCAGACAGTACAATACCAACCTGACCAACGTGCTCGAGGTCGAGAGTCTCCTGCTGGCGGCGGAGGCCTTCCTTGTGGGAGCGCTGGCGAGGACGGAGTCCAGGGGAGCACACGCCAGACGCGACTTTCCCAAGCGAGACGACGTCAACTGGCTCAAACACACGCTCGCCTTCCTCACTCCCGAAGGGGTGCGCCTCGATTACTCGCCGGTCAGGATCACGAGGTATCAGCCAGCGGAGAGGAAGTACTGATGAAACCCGTTGAGAATACCGCCGGGCCAGCGTGTCTCTGGAGGAGTGAACAGATTGGCTAGTGAAAAGGAGGCGCTCAACAAGCGAGGCGTGATGGGGTGGATCAACCCTTACCACTACAACCTCGAGCGGTGGGCCTACGCTTTCCAGAGGATAACCGGCCTCGCAGTTCTGCTGTACGTGCTCGGTCACATTGGCGACACCAGCTTCTTCGTAGGCGGGCCCTTCGGTTCGGGACCGGACAAGGCCAGCTGGACCTGGGACATGAACGCCACTGCGAACGACCTTGGCAGCATCGTCCTGACGCTGGTCGTGCTCGTCGTCGTCTTCCACGGGATAAATGGCATAAGACTGATACTTTCCGAGTTCGGCCTCATCTTCCAGAAGCCTTCGAGGCCTGAGTACCCCTACAGGGCCAAGTCGCTGAGGGCGATGCAGAGGCACATGATCTTGGTGGCGATAGTCGCCGCGATAGTGGCCTCGCTGTGGGCGGGAACCATCCTGTTCTAGTGACCAGAGTTGAAAGAATCCAATCTCATGCTACTGCAGTACGTGACCGCCCTGGCCGCGGTCGTCCTGGTCGTCGTCCACCTCCTGATGCAGGGTGTGCTTGTCCCCTACTCGACCGCCGTCGACTTTCAGCACGTCCTCTCCATGTATAGGAGTTGGGTCGACGGAGCGATGCTCGAGCTGCTCCTCATCGTGGTCGTGGCCCACGGTTTCAACGGCCTGCGAATCATCCTGATTGAGTGGAGACAGAGCCTGAGCTGGAGCAGGGGGGTCAACTGGGCATCGCTGGTCGTGGCCCTCGCAGTGATGGCCTACGGCTCGAGGACAATCCTGCTTGCCGTGGCCGGAGTGGTTGCCTAGATGAAAGAAGTCAGACTGAGGGTCCAGAGGTTCGACCCTTCGAAGGACAAGAAGCCGACGTTCCAGGAGTACGTTGTTCCCGCCGGGGAAGCGATGACCGTTCTCGAGGCTCTTCTCTACGCGAAGAGCTACATCGACCACTCAATCGCGGTCAGGTCCTCATGCAGGATGTCCTCCTGCGGGTCCTGCGGCATGAAGGTCGACGGAAGACCTAGGCTCGCCTGTGAGACCCAGCTCTCGGAGTTGGGAAGCGCGAAGATCACGGTTCAGCCCATGGACAACTTCCCCATAATCAGGGACCTAGTGGTTGACCTGGAGGGCTTCTTCAGCCACCATCGGGAGGTGATGCCGCATCTCGAAAGGGCCGACGCCGGAGAACAGGAGCATCCGACGGGCGAGTACCTCATGAGTCCGGAGGAACTCGATACGATAACGCAGTTCACCTACTGCATAAAGTGCGGGCTGTGCACCTCCTCCTGCCCTACGGTCGCCACCGACAGGCTCTTCCCGGGCCCGCAGGCCCTGGCCCAGACCTACCGCTACCTGAAGGACGAAAGAGACGAAGCGGGAGTGCGGAGGCTGGAGTTGGTCGACACGCCCCACGGTGTCTGGCGTTGTCATTTCGCAGGGAGCTGCTCGGAGGTCTGCCCCAAGGGAGTCGATCCTTCGCTGGGGATACAGCTGCTGAAGAGGTACGTCATGGCGGCCAAGCCTCCCCGCACCAAGGGAGAGGAGGCGAAGCTACGCCCCAACCCGTACCTGAAGGGCGACCGCTGAGTGGCCCCGTCTTCTGGCAGGGAGTCTCTTCTGAGGCGGCCGTGCTAGGTCGTCTGACCCTTCCTGCTCTCAGCGTAGCAAGCGTTCATCTCCCGGTACACATCCTCCGGGTCACGCCCGGCCAGCAGCCCTTCCTGCACCATCTTCCCGCACTCCCTCTGAAGCTGTAGGTAGCCGTCGTATCGCGGGCGAAGGTAAGCCCCCGAGAGCGTGCCAAAGGTGCGCCTGAAGAAATCATCAGACCGGCGGTTGACGCTCTCGTCGAGCCACGCGACCCTGTTCCCGGGTTGTCCGCCCGACTCGAAGTAGAGACCCCTCTGGACCTCGGGCTGGCAGACCCACATTGAGTACTCGGCGGCTGCCCTGATGTCCTGGCACTTGGATGAGATGGCAATCCCCGCGCCGCCGAGCAGGCTCCCCGTCGGACCCTCCCCAGAGGATGGGATGTCGGCAAAGCGAACATGGCGCGGTCTGAAGCCCGGCCTCGAGTAGTTAGAGTAGCCGAATAGCAGGGGCGCATAGGCGATTTCATCCGCCGTCGACATCATCTCCAGCAGGCCTGGGGCGTCATGGGTGAACGATGCGTGGTTGACCAGGCCGGCGAGCCTCTGGAGGAGGCCGAGAGCATGAAGCGCCGTCTCTCTTGAGACAATCTCGTCGTCGCGGAGGAACGGCGGCTCGCCTCCGTTGGCGCAGAGAGTAAGGAACGAGGCAAAGACATCTGGGGAGACCAGCGAAATTGCGACCCTTGGGCCGTCGCGCAGCGCCAACCCGGTCACTGAGTCCCAGTCGTCGGGAGGACGCTCGAGGAGGTCGGGCCGGAAGGCCGACACCTGGGCGCCCGCGTCCAGGGCGAGAGCCCACTGGTGCCCGGCATACTCGTACGACCGGTGGCTCGGACCTGCCGATTGCTCGTGTTGAAGCTCGAGGAACTCACCGGGGATGACCGCGTCAAGAGGCTGGAGGCAACCTGTCCTCGCAGCGAGACCGACCGACGGGTGGTCAACGACGACAAGATCATGGAAATCGGCCAGCTCATCCAGACTCGCCTCGCTGAGGTCCGAGAGGGGCCTCTTCTCCCACGTCACCTGGACATTCGCGTGGGATTGGCCGTAGACCAGCGCGGTGGCTTCTAACCCACCGAATCCCCTGGGATGGTCCCACGTGATGCCTCGAAGCACGGTCACGTCCCGGTCTGTGGGAGGTTGGGCCGCGGAGATTAATCTCTTGCTGGCAGACCCAGAGGACCGGTCAGTGGTCCCCGCGGGGCGAGCAGGCCTATTCGATCTTGAGCCTGACGCCCGTACTCCTGCCCGACCTCTTGGGGAAGGTGACTTCGAGTATTCCGTTGATGAACGTGGACTTCGCCCCGTCGACCACCGCATCCTCTGGGAGCTGCAGTTCCTTCATGTACTTCCTTTCGTTGGTGTCGGCAGAGATCGTGAGAGTCCGGTCGCGCACACTCATCTCGATGCCCTCCTTCTTTGCCCCAGGAATCTCTGCGATTATGCGCACCTGCTTGTCTCCATCGACCACGTCGACGAGAGGCTCCCTCTTGTCTGTGATTCCCTTGAGTGGTTCACCGCTCCTCTTCACGTTCCCGAACTCCCTGATCACTGGTTTGCCGTCCGGGCCGATGGTCATCGAATAGCCATAGACTATCGGACCGATCTCCTTCCTCACGCTACCGTCGGGCGACCTGCGTTCCCTGATCAGGTCCTTGGGGACCTGCTTCTCGATGTCCTTGAACTGCATGAAGTCCTTCTCCATCTCCTTCATCATCTCATCGATGTCGGGGAAGAACCACGGGTTGAACGGCATCAGCTTTCTCCACCTGTTCTGCCAGTTGTCGTCTTCTGACATCTTTTCTCGACCATTAATAGTGCGGAGAAATCTATAAGTTTTCTCGTGCAAAAGTTTTTACGGATGCGACAGGACGCGAGTTTCAGGGTGTAGGGATTCTGTCATTCTACATACGCATGGCTGCGCTGTTCTTCGTGCTCACCGGATTGCTGATGCTGGTGGGCTACGCCATAGGAACGTTCTTCGGAGACCCGTTGCTGTTCATGCTCCTCGGCCTTGTCCTCGCCGGGGGGATCAACTTTGGATCCTATTACTGGAGCGACAAGCTCGTTGTCAGGATGACCAGAGCGAAGCTCATTCAGGAGAGCCAGAACCCCACCCTCTACGGCATAGTGAGGAAGGTCGCCAATGAGGCTGGTATTCCCATGCCCAAGGTCGGCATAGTCGACAACCCACAGCCTAACGCCTTTGCCACGGGAAGAGGACCCAGCAAGGCGGTGGTCGTCGCCACCTCGGGCATCCTCACTGCGCTGACCCCCTCCGAACTCGAGGCGGTTATAGGCCACGAGGTCGGGCACGTCGTCCACAAGGACGTCCTGACTTCCAGCGTCGCTGCCACCATGGCGGGTGTCATATCATACATCGGGAACATAGCCATGTGGTCGATGATGTTCGGGGGCTACGGAGGTAACAACAGAAACGGGGGGAACCCACTCATGATGATTGCGGCGATAGTCCTCGTCCCCTTCGGGGCGATGTTCGTCCAGCTGGGAATCTCGAGAAGCGTCGAGTACAACGCGGACGACTACGGTGCAAAGCTGACTCGAAACCCCGCAGGGTTGGCCTCCGCCTTGGTGAAGATTTCGAGTAGAGCGAAGACCCAGACATTCACCAGACGTCAGAACAACGGTCCTTCGCCGGCGACTGCATCGCTCTGGATTGTCAACCCGTTCCGTGGGAGCTCACTCATGGAGCTCTTCTCCACCCATCCCTCGACCGAGCACAGGGTCGAGCGGCTGAGGAAGATTGGGGAGGAGATGGGCGTCTACGTGCCCTGAACGGTTCCTCTAGGTCCCTTGGGAGCATTCTGTGACGAAGTTCTTGATGATGACCTGAGCAGGACCGCTCCCGACTTCGGGATGGAACTGCACGGCGTACTGCTCCCGTCCAACGACCCGGACCGCCTGGACCGAGTACCCGTCGGCGGTGAAGTCTTCCAGAGCGCCGGGAAGTGGGCGGAGGAGCTCGTACCTGTGATTTTGCTGGACCGTGAACTCCGAGAGGCCGGGACAGAGCGGAAACCCCCTGAGGGAGACCCGCTGCGCTCCAACAACTGGGGCTGTGGCCCCCATTCTGGCGCCGTAGCAGTGTCCGAGTATCTTCATCCCAAGACAGATCCCGAGAAAGGGACTCTCCAACTGCTCGAAGAACATAGAGTACCTCCGAAGAGTTTCTCTGTGCGTGGCCCCCTTCAGGTACCCGCCCGAAGCCACTACCCCATCATACCCCCTGACCGGGAGCGGCCCTGCGATCGTTTCGGGCTCAACCAGGTCAATCTTCGCACCGAATGCCCCCAGAAGATTCACGAGCGAGGCCAGGGAGACTCCGCGATGGTTCAGGACGAGCACCTTTGGCATGGGACGGCCCCCACGTCTCTGGCCCTCCCTTATTCTTTCGCCGATTGCGGGCCGACGAGGGAAAGCAAATATGCGGCGGCTCACGGCGCTGACGAAGAAAGGAGATAAGGAGCTACATCCGCTTTCGAGTTGACATACAAAGTGAAGGCAGTCGAGGTCGAGAACCTGACCAAGGTCTACGGAAAGGAGACCAGAGCACTGGACGGCATCAGCTTCAGCGTGGAAGACGGGGAGATATTCGGGCTTCTCGGCCCGAACGGCGCCGGCAAGACTACGGCGATCAAAATCATCACGACGCTGATAAAGCCGACGCAGGGGACGGCCTCGGTCTTCGGCACAGACGTCCTGAGGCGCCCGCAGCAGGTGAGACAGATGATGGGCTACGTCCCCCAGGCGATCTCGGTCGACGGCGACCTCACGGGCTACGAGAACCTCCTGATCTTCTCCAAGCTCTTCTACGTCGACCCCAAGGAGAGACAGGGCCGCATCGCCGAGGCCCTGGAGTTCATGGGGCTCACTGACCGGGCGGACGACCTCGTGAAGCACTACTCGGGAGGGATGATGAGGAGGCTCGAGATAGCCCAGGCGCTCGTGAACAGGCCGCGAATCCTCTTCCTCGACGAGCCCAGCATCGGCCTGGACCCGTTCTCCAAGAACGAGGTGAAGAACCAAGTGAAGGAGCTGAACAAGGAACTCAACATGACGATGATCGTGACGACCCACGACATGATGGAAGCCGACGAGATATGTGACAGGGTGGCTATCATGAACGCCGGTCGGATTGCCGTCATAGACACACCCGCGCGGCTGAAGGAATCGGTGGGCGGGGACATCATCACCGTCAAGCTTTCGCAGAGCGCAGTGGTCACCTCGCTCCCCGGCGGCATTGGGAAGCTACTCAGCTGGGAGGGAGGAGAGCTGAGGATTCTCACCGAGAGCGGCGAGGAGAAGATTCCTAGGATAATCGACTACCTTGAGGCCAAAGGAATGGTGATTGGTTCGATTTCGCTGGCAAAGCCCACGCTCGACGACGTTTTCATCAAGTACGCCGGGTCCCGGGTGGACCAGGGAAGCTTCGTCGCAGCCAGGTCGGAGAGGCGGACCTTCACGAGGCGTGGCAGATGAGCTTCTCTAGGTCTGTCACCAGCGTGTTCACCATCGCAGAGATGGAGGCCCGGAAGATCAGGCACGACTCAACCGAGCTGTGGATGAGGGCGGTCCAGCCAGCCCTGTGGCTCCTCATCTTCGGCGAGGTCCTGAACTCTGTCAAGGCGCTCGCGCCCGCGGGCTACTCTTACATGCAGTACATCGCACCGGGAGTCCTCGCCCAGTCAGTGCTGTTCGTCTCCATATTCTACGGAATCACGATAGTGTGGGAGAGGGACGTGGGTCTGCTCACTAAACTGCTCTCGACGCCGTCGCCACGCTCCTCCATAGTGATCGGCAAGGCGCTTGCATCGGCCGTCAGGGGTGTCTTCCAGGCCGTTGTCATCTTCGCGCTGTCGTTCCTCATAGGCATAAACCTCAGGTTCAACGTCATCGACATCCTGGGAGTCTTCGGCATTGTCGTGATGCTCTCCATGTGCTTCTCGAGCTTCTCGATGATTCTCGCCTCCATCCTGAAGACCAGGGACCGGATGATGGGCATTGGCCAAGTGCTCACCATGCCGCTGTTCTTCGCGAGCAGTGCCATATACCCAATCTCGCTCATGCCGACCTGGCTCAAGTACGTCGCCTACGTCAACCCCCTCAGCTACGTCGTGGACGCGCTGCGGTCCCTGCTCCTCACGGGAGACTACAGCAACCTCCCGCTCGACATGGCGGCGCTCCTGCTATCGACGGTAGCTTTCGCCAGCCTGGCGTCTGTGGTAGTAAAGCGCCTCGTCCAGTGAACGGCGGCCGTGAGATGGAGGTGGTGGGCCGGCCCGGAATTGAACCGGGGACCTTGGCGGTTTTGTACGTTCGCCGTCTTCTGCTCTGAAGTGTCAGAGCGACGTCCTAACCATGCTAGACGACCGGCCCTACTCGGTCAGCCACAAACTTGCAGCTTTTATCTCTAGTTGAGAAGACCTTTTATTTGGATTCGCCCACATCGAACCCAAATGCGCCCTGTCGACACATACTCCATCGTCGCCATTGACAGGAAGTCAGGAGAGATGGGGGTGGCGGTCCAGTCGCACTGGTTCTCCGTCGGATCGGTAGTCACCTGGGCGGAGGCTGGAGTGGGGATAGTCGCCACGCAGGCCTCAGTAGAGGTGAGCTATGGGCCGCTCGGTCTGGCCCTGATGAAGGGCGGCAAGACGCCGCAGCAGGCGCTCAAGTCGCTGCTTGCGACGGACCCCAGGCCGGAAGTCAGACAGGTCGCCATGCTCGATTCGCACGGCAGGGTTGCCGTTCACACGGGTCGGCGGTGCATGCCGGAGGCCGGTCACAAGGCCGGGCGGGGATTCAGCGCTCAGGCCAACATCATGAGGAACCGCAGGGTGTGGAACGCCATGGCCCGGTCATTCAGAGGGTCGAAGGGCAGCCTGGCCGATAGGTTGATGCTCGCCCTCGAGAGCGCCGAGCAGGCCGGAGGAGACCTCAGGGGGAGACAGTCCGCCGCCATCCTCGTCGTGAAGGTGACGGGCAGCAGCACGCCATGGCACGACCGGGTCGTCGACCTCAGGGTCGAGGATCACCCCCAGCCCCTGGTCGAGATGAGGAGGCTCCTGCGGATTCATGCGGCGTTCGCCCACGCCAACAACGGCGACCTGCTCATGGAGAAGGGAGAGAATGCCAAAGCTCTGGAGGAGTACAGGAGGTCCGCTTCTCTCTCACCGGAGAACCCGGAGTTGAGGTTCTGGCAGGCCGTCACCCTTCTGAACCACGGCGAGATGGTCGAGGGGAAGTCGATACTCAGGTCGGTCTTCAGGGCCAACAAGGACATGAAGACGCTGCTAGGGCGGCTCCCGGGCGTCGGCCTTCTCAAGGTCGACAGAGAGACCCTTCAACAGCTTCTCAGGCTCTAACACCCACTTCGGCTTTCGTCGATTCGGGGAGCCACTGCCTTCGTTCAAATTAAATAGTCACCGACGCGGCGAAACGCCCAGATAGGAAATGCAAGAATCATCAGAGCAGCCAGGCTTCTACAAGCTCTCGATGGCCGAGAGGCTCAAGCTGGTCCAGAGGCTCACGGGGCTCACGGACGAGGAGGCGAAGACGCTTAGCAACACGGGCGGACTGCCCGCAGATGTCGCAGACAGGATGATTGAGAACGTGATCGGCGGCATAACGGTCCCAATGGGCATTGCCACGAACTTCATGATAAACGGGAAGGACTACCTTGTCCCGATGGCGCTGGAGGAGCCCTCGGTCGTGGCCGCTGCCAGCAACTCCGCCAAGATGGCGAGGGTGAAAGGGGGCTTCCACGTGACCAACACCGGGCCGGTCATGATAGGCCAGATTCAGACGGTCGATGTCAAGGATCCCTTCGGGGCAAGGATGGACCTGCTCCTGCACAAGGACGAGATTCTCGCCAAGGCGAACGACCAGGATCCCATGCTGGTCTCCCTTGGAGGCGGGGCCAAGGACCTGAACGTGAGGGTGCTCCAGTCGCTGAAGGGAACCATGGTGATCGCGGAGCTGATCGTGAACACTGGCGACGCCATGGGGGGGAACGCCGTGAACACCATGACCGAGGCCGTTGCTCCAATAGTGGAGAGGGTGACGGGCGGGAAGGTCTACCTCAGGATAATCTCGAACCTCGCAGACAGGAGACTGGTCAGGGTCTCGGCCACCTATGACAGGGAGACCATCGGTGGAGAGGCGGCCGTAGAGGGCATCGTCTATGCCTACGCGTTCGCCGAGGCCGACCCCTACAGGTGTTCCACCCATAACAAGGGGATAATGAATGGGGTCATCGCCGTCGCCATCGCGTGCGGCCAAGACGTCAGGGCGCTCGAGGCTGGGGCTCACAGCTACGCTGCGAGGCATGGAGGATACAAGCCCCTCACCACCTGGGAGAAGAACCAGGACGGGGACCTGGTGGGGACGCTCGAGATGCCCATGGCCGTTGGGCTGGTTGGAGGGGCGGCCAGGACTCACCCCTCCGCGAAGGCCGCCATCAAGATCCTAGGGGTCAAGACGGCAATAGAGCTCGCGGAGGTGATGGGGGCGGTCGGGCTGGCGCAGAACTTCGCGGCTCTGCGGGCGCTCGCCTCGGAGGGCATCCAGAAGGGCCACATGAAACTGCACGCCCGCAACGTTGCCGCAAACGCCGGCGCGACCGGAGACCTGGTGGACGTCGTGGCAAACAGGATGATCCAGGAGAAGATGATCCGCTTCGACAGGGCCAAGGCGCTCGTCGAAGAGCTCAAGAATCAGTAACCGGCAGCTGCACCTCTCCGGGCCGCTACTCGGCCAAGGCTCCGTCCTGGCTTTCCTGTCGGGTCTGGCCCGGCGGGGGCGTCACCAGACTGGGGGACCCTTCTTCTCTACTTCCTGTACTTCGAGAACGAGGGAATTATCGTGTTGGTGTCCTGGAGGTACGGCAGCGTTGTGATCTTGTCCATCACCAGCTCCAGCACCTTCTCGTCGGTCGGGAGGACAATCTCCCTCTCGGTCTCGACCACCGCTAGGATATCCCACTCCCCCGTTATGATGTGCACTTCGCTGACCTCTGGCAGTTTGTTCAGCTTGTCAGCCACCGCTCGCTCGCGTCCTGGCTCGGTCTTTATCAGCACGAAGGCTTTCTGGGGTCTCAAGGCATTATTGCATCGAATCCTCCACATTTAAACACTAACAGTTACAAATGGGTGCACTCGGCCGGCAGTGCGCCTGCCCATGGCGCTCGGCGGCGTGCCCCTGCTTTCCAGGGCGGGCCCCTCGCCAGCGGCAAGATTAAATGGGGTCATTTCATATGTTATGAACTGGCAAATGAAGACTGTACAGGCGCTCGCAGCCGTTGTCTTGCTGGTTTCCGCGGTGATTGGAACCTACATCCTCTCGACTGATTCCTATCTCTGGTCACAGGCTCCCACCCACGCAGACGGGCTCATCGTCTTCGTGATCCTAGACGTCGCGCTGGTGGTAGGTCTGTGGTGGAAGCCAAGACTCGCAGTCATTGGCATGACGCTGCTCGGGTTGGTCCAGTTAGGGGCGATGGGCGCAGATCTCTTCGTGGGAGCCATGACCTTCGGTGAATCCAGTTCCGCAGCTCAATCAAGCTTCCAGCAGTATCTGCTTAGAGACACGGCCTTCAAGACTCTGCTCGGGGTGCAGATTCTTATCGTGGTGGTTGGGATTGTGGCCTTCATGATGTCCCGCCGAACTCAGGCGATGAGCAGCCAGAAGTCTCCGACTGTCGGCGTTACCTCAGTGTAGACAGGCTCTCAATGGCAAAGTTGTCATGGAACCTGGGTTCCGAAGACAACAATCAAATCGACAATGGGATTCAAGCTCCCCTTTCCATCCAGACGGATTGGTTCGACAACCCGCCAGCGGTTGGCCTGCCGAGCACCTCCGTAAGGCGGTTTCGCGAAGGCAACCTACTCGGTCTGGGATGCGCACTGGTCCGTTGCCGACCCATCTTTGATAGTTGATGCCCAGCGCACCTTTAAATTTCAAACATCCCCGGTGACCCGTAACCCCATGGCAGTGAAGATCGGTCTCGCTCAGATGAAGATGGTGGAGGACCGCCAGCAGAACATCAGCAAGGCCTCCCGGATGGTCGCCGCGGCGGCCCGCAAGGGGGCGCAGATAGTCTGCCTTCCCGAGCTCTTCGATGTTCCCTACTTTCCGCAGGAGGAGGGCTCGAAGGTGAAGCCGGAGAAGATCCCCAATGACGCCACGGAGGCGCTCTCCGAGGCGGCCAGGGAGAACGAAGTCGTGCTCGTCGGGGGGTCGATTTTTGAAAGGTTCAGGGGGAAGACCTACAACACGTCGACGGTCTACGATGAGCGCGGCAAGGCGCTCGGAGCCTACCGAAAGGTGCACATCCCCCAGGACGAGGGGTTCTACGAGCAGGATTACTTCGACCACGGGGAGGGCTACCGGGTCTTTGACACCAAGTATGGAAGAATCGGGGTCCTGATCTGCTTCGACCAGTGGTACCCAGAGGCGGCCAGGGCAAACAAGCTGCTCGGCGCTGACTTCCTCTTCTATCCGACTGCCATCGGTACCGTGAAGGGCATCGACCAGTCGGAGGGCGACTGGAAAGACGCCTGGGAGACCGTCCAGCGCGGCCACGCAATCGCCAACAGCATCGTGGTCGCGGCCGTAAACAGGGCTGGAGTGGAGAAGGACACGACGTTCTGGGGAGGTTCGTTCGTCTGCGACCAGTTCGGTACGGTGCTCGGTCGGGCCGGAGCGAAGGAGCAGGTCCTTGTGGTCACCTGCGACGAGGGATTGGGAAGGAACATCGAACGAGGCTGGGGGTTCCTAAGGAACAGGAGGCCGCTTACCTACAGAGGGCTAGTGAGGCAGCCATGAACGAACGAGCGGGCTCCTCGTCTCCCCAGTATCGGATGCCAGCAGAGTGGGAGAAGCATGACGGGACTTGGATGGCGTGGCCCAAGGACCCACTGACGTTCCCTGGGGAAATAATCGGGAACGTCGAGAGTACCTACGGGAGCATGATAGCCGCCCTCACATCTGGAGAGAGGGTGCACCTCCTGGTGGACGATGAAGCAATGGAAAGGAGGGCATGCGAGCTACTCGGCGAGAACGGCCGCATCGAATACCACAGGATAAGGACCGCCGACGTCTGGATGAGAGACTACGGGCCGACCTTCACTCGGAAGGCTGACGGAAGCCTCGCGGCCGTGAAGTGGGTCTTCAACGCCTGGGGCAACAAGTACGACGAGCTACTGGCCGACAACCTGGCCGGGATGGCCGTTGCCAGAGCTTCCGGGGTGGAGGTCGTCGAGCCCGGACTGGTGCTGGAGGGTGGATCGATCGACACCAACGGAAGCGGGACCTGCCTGACGACCGAACAGTGCCTGCTCAACAGGAACCGCAACCCGCAGCTTACGAAGGAGGAGATTCAGGGCTACCTGAGCAGGTTCCTCGGGTTCACCAACTTCGTCTGGCTCAGGGACGGCATCGCGGGGGACGACACCGACGGCCATGTGGACGACATCGCGAGGTTCGTGGGCAATCGGAAGGTAATCGCCATGGTTGAAGACGACCCCGGCGACGAGAACTACGAGGCCCTCAGGCAGAATCTCGCGCTGCTGAAGAGCGCTAGGGACGAGCATGGAAGATACCTAGATGTCGTGGAGGTCTCGATGCCGAAGAAGAGAGTTGGGGGCGGCGAGAGGCTCCCCGCAAGCTACGCCAACTTCCTCATCGGCAACTCAGTGGTTCTTGTTCCGACCTTTGAAGACGTGAACGACGGGCCCGCGCTCCAGAAGATTGCAACGACTTTTCCGGGAAGAAGAGTCATCGGAATAGACTGCGAGGCACTCGTCTATGGCTTCGGCGGTATTCACTGCGTGACACAGCAACAACCCAGCGCGACGGTCTGACCGCCGCTCCAGAGCCAAACCCCCTATTGTCGGTTCGGAAGGGCGTGATCGACGGCTTGCCACCAGGACCTGCGCATGGGCCTGTCCGATAGGGCTGCCGAGGCTCCTGTCATCCTTGGCTGCGTTCTCGTTCCTTGAGCTCCTTCATCCTAAGTATGTACATCCGAATCGCCTCGTCGACCACTTCTGCCCGACTTCTGTAGCCCCATGACTTGCTGAAGTCGTCGAGAGACTTTGCGAGCTCCTCCGGAATCTTCACCGTTGTGTACCGAGCTCTAGGCACGTTTCCACCTCAAGGAGGTGAGAAGGACCGGGCTTTCGCCCGACCTCCCCATTCCGAAAGTGGCGATGATGCGGCCGAGCCCGTCCCTACCCAAAGTGACCCACACTCACTGGCGGTCTACGATGTCCATGGGACTTCCATCGCCGAGTTGTGGCCGGAAATCTGCCCGAACACAATCAGTTCGCCGTTGTGAGAGACCGTGTCGAGTACGGATCCCCTGATTGAGCCCAGCTCTCCCGCGCTGTAGAGTCTCGGAATCGGCTTGAAACTGGAGTCGCACACCTGGCCAAGCCCATTGCGGATGGGACCCGCGAACGCGGCCTCCCCGCCGGGCCATAGGGCCATGGCGTAGAACGGTGGCGTCACGATTGGGACGAGCGTGGATGCAGCTCTTCCGAACTGGGAGTCGACCTTGGCCGTGCAGTAGCCGTTGTACGTGTTGATGGTGTTCGCTAGATTGGTTGCGCTCATGCTGACGGTGATCTCGGCCGGCAGGGTTGTGTTGCCCGTCCCGGGCGGCAAGCCAAGGAACGTGGTGCTGTTGATCGTCGCTGCCAGGGTGGGAATGTCCTGACCCTTGAGAATCCAACCGTTGGCAATCTCAACGCTGTTGTCGCTGCTCCACTTCGGACGGGCGTCGAAGTAGGCCGGAAGGCTCCCGCTGGACCCGCTGGAGATGGCGGCGGCCTTCCTGCACGTCTCGTCGAATATGATGAAGGAAGGGATTCGGGTGTACTCGGGGACGGAGAGGTTGAAGTCGGAGAGGTTCAGGTAGGCGTTGGTCCGGCTGAGGGTCGGTTCGTTCATGAATCTGTTGCCGTACTTGTCGACATAGATCCATCCATGCTGAGCAGGGGTGCTCATGCCGAATGATTGGGCGTACTGTGGGAACCACGGGACGAGCGTTGCCGCGACGCAGTCGTTGTGCCATATTCCGGCTCCGACGTCCTGAGCCATGGTCAGCCCGTCTCCGGTGGAGAACGGCCAGCCATAGAAGTGCGCGGGATAGGATCTGAAGTAGTTCGCCTTCAGCTGTTCGTTGAACTCTATGCTGCCGGTGGCGAGCACGACGGCCCGATTGGCCCTGATGCTCATCACCTCACTGGCGTAGGCGAGGGCCTGGACGCCGAGAATCTCCCCCGTCGTCGGGTTCTGAATCAGGCTTGTGGTAGGGGTGTTGAACAGGACCGGGATGTTTCTCTTCTGGACCGCCGCGTCGAGGGCCGTGAAGAAACCGAAGCCGCCGCCGGCTATCGATCCACTGTTGATGGTTGAAGCGCCTGCGACGTTGGGAAAACCCGCGCCTCCGGCGCTGGTGGTGTAACTAAGCCCCATCTGGGTGAGCCAAGCCGGAATCTGGGTAGCGACAGCTGCCCACGCCTGGCAAGTGTCCATTGGAGTCGTTCCCCACGAGGTCTGGTAGAGGTAGGTCGCGCCCAAGGTCGGGTCAACCGGATAGTCAAAGTGCCCGCCGTTCATGCAGGTACTGCCACCGCCCCCTGAGATGGGGGGGTTCGTCACGCCCAACGTGGCGTAACTGGGCGTCTTTTCGAGAACGAGGACATTAGCGCCTGCATCAAAGGCGGTGATAGCTGTTATTGCGCCAGCCCCACCGTACCCGATGACGACGACATCGGCCGTCTTGGACCAGTTAGTCGGCACCTGAACTGGTTGCGCTTCGACTCCAGTCGCCGCTACTGTCTTCGCGCTCGCCGTAATCGGTGCTCCTGCGACCTTCGGCACTAGGCTCGTCGCCCCGCCAACGGCGCCCAGAACTGCGGCACCTCTGGCGACCGTTCCCACGAACTGTCGTCTTGAGAGTTTCTTGCCAGTTATCGACTCTTCGGTCATTTTTGTGCTTCCTGTGAGTTACTTGTGAGTCACAGAATAAGAAAGCATCCGTTGATTTGCTCTTAATTGCGAACAAACATGTCCAGTTGGACGGAGGCCTTGACCGATAGGTGAGACTCGGCCGAGCTCCTAATATTAAGAATGGCGACTCCTGCGAGTCGTCCCATGAGAAAGAAGGTGCGGCCGCCGCAACCCGAACCTTAAGTTCAGATTGCACCTGGTTGGCCCTAGGTTCAAACCCCATCGTCCTCTGTCCTGAGGCTCTTGATTGCGGTAGCAAGGACTTTCCTCAAAATGGCTTGCTTGTGGTGAAGCGCCGAGGTGGGATTGCCTCGAGCATGTTGAATCCCCTCCACTCAGCTCCCGATGGCCGTGGAGAACCTCCAATCAGGATGGCTTCTCAGCCGCGGTGAAAACATACTGCCGGAAGGGAGGGCTCAACGCGAACACGAAATGCGGGATAACCTCTTTCCCAAAAATCCGAATCTCGACGAATCCCGCTTCGTCAAGCATGTTGTCTATGAACTGTTTGGGCCACAGCCTCCACACCACGAAGCCCTTCTTGAATGGGAGTGGCATGTGCCTGATCATACTCGGTATCTTGGGTCCGGCCATCTCTCTCATTGCGAGACGACCGCCAGGTCTCAAAACACGGTAGTCCTCGCGAAAGGCGGTCGCTGGACCCGGGAAGAATCGGAACACACCCGTACAGGTTATCGCGGAGAAGCTCGAACTTCTGAAAGGAAGGCTCTCTGCGTCAGCACACACGAGATCAACTCTGTTCTTCAAGCCTGACTCGGCTAGCTTTCCCTTCGCATTGATCAGCATGTTCCGTGAAATGTCTATGCCCACAAGATGGTCGCCGTAACCCTCCTCTGCCATCACTGCCAGCAACGTACCGGTTCCGCAGCCCACGTCGAGAATCGTTGAATTTCGCTCGCGCTGAAGGGAGCCTAGGAGAATCCTGTGGGACTTCATGATGATTGGACCAAAAAAGTTGACTGTGAGAAGATCGAAGAACTTGCTCATGTAGGTGTCGTAGCCCTCTCTAATGGAAGCCTTGTCCTCGAAGTCCTCTGTCGGACTCCTCGGAGTCGCGCCTCTTTTCATGGGATGGCACTCACACCTTCGGCGCTTCAGTTTGACACACCACCTAATAGAGGGAGCGATTCAGAATACTGTGCAGAGAGAACCATGTCAAATGAGAGTCTTGAGGAAGCGTCAGAATCCGAGTCTCAGCCCTATCGACCGCCGGTATCTCGGCACTAGTTGCCCACCAACGAGGAACAGCCCGAGCTAGAAGGTTCCCCCCATAAGGAGGAAGAATGCGGTGGGCAGGACTGCTCTTGTTGCAAGAGTGAATCCCATGAATTGGACGATGAAAATGAAGGCGAACCAGATGCCTAAGAACCCTAGAGTCCCACCCCTACCCACTTCTTCCACGAACCGCTAGCGCAAGTCTCAATCACAGCCTTGAAATTGAGCTAGTCCCAACACCCAGGAATCACCCTGCGCCTTAAATAACGTCCTTCGCCAAAGCACAAGTGCATGCTTTGCAGATACTCCTTCGAAGGACGCGAGATTGATTCCCTGGATCTGAAGTCACTAATCGTTACACGCGGTGTGAAGGTAAGTAATCAGGTCTACAAGGAGTTTGGCGATAGCTACAGGATAAACCCAAACCCTCTGACGTGCAATTGCGTGATTCTTCCTGACGGGACGATCGCCCAGCTAACCGACGTGGCCTTGCATCTCAGATACCTCAAACAAGCCATGTCCATCGAATCGCTGAAGCAGATAGGCACTTTCTTTCAGGGCTGGAAACCGTTCACCCTAGGAGTGGCAGGGTCAGGAAAGGCCGTGCTCTCGTACGACGGAGAGCAGATAACCGAAGTGGATTTTCCGCAGAAATCACATTTCTATGAACAAGAGACGTCGAGCGGCCTGCCCTTTCTCGGCAACGCGGTTCTGCAGGGGGTAGACACACTCGCCTTTCAAAGTCTCTGGCCCTGTGCGCTGGCAAGAGTGGGGTGCGCCTGTCAGTTCTGTTACACAGGAGGGATCTCTGAACAACTGGCAAAGAAGGGCAAGCCAGAGCCTAGGATGCCTACCCTGAGGGACGCTGCCGAAATCGTTGATTATGCTGTGAACAAGGAGAAAATGGCGGAGCAGATCCAGATCACGGGAGGATCTACGATGAACCCCCAGGCAGAATGTCACACCATCGGGCGGCTACTTGAAGAAGTCGATTCGGTTGCCGGACTGAAGAACATCCGTGGGGAAGTGCTGGTGTTCACGACACCCCCCTCCGACCCAAAGATGCTCGATCAGGTCTTCGATGCCGGAGCTGACCGGGTCGCCTGCAGTCTGGAAATCTGGAACGAGAAACTGGCCCAAATCATTACTCCTGGGAAAGTGAAGTTTACCACTCGCAAGAGACACGTCGATGCCCTGAAGTACATCGCGAAGGAATTCGGCCCAAACAAGGCCCTGAGCACCTTTGTGGTGGGGCTCGAGCCGGTTGAGAGCTTCCTCGAAGGCGCAGAGACGCTGGCCCGAGATGGGATAGTGGCCATGGCTTCACTCTGGATACCCTTCGGAAGGCCGGTAATGGGCAATGCGAAGGCGCCCGGACTGGAATACTATCAAAGAGTAAAACTCGGACTGGCGGATATCTACGAGAAATACGGGATTGTTCCTCCTGGCGGAGCTGGCTTCAACGTGTGCATTTGCAAGGACATCTGCCGGCACACGGAAGAGTTGCTCAATCTGGCAACCGTCTAGCCGTGGATTTCAGAGGATTAGCCCTCGCCAATTCGTTGTTGCAGCTCGTCCTGCTTCTGCGGCGCTGGGATTCTGGACCCTCAGGTGCCACACGCTCAGCACTCGGCGAAACAGAATGCCGGCACATGGGCTTTCGGCGGGAGAGCGAATAGATGTACCGGTATCTACGAGCTCATGGCCGTTGGTGCTAGTATCGGAGATTCTGAAGAGCCGAGGATGGGCTTGTTTGCCTTGATGTGCGAGCTGAAGTAACTGTAAGGGTGCTTCCCGATGTTCGAGTCCGACACATGCTCGATCCTTATGTCTTGAAATCCTGCGGTAGTAAGCAACCTCTCATAGTCTGTATCCGTGAGGGCTCCCGCGATGCACGCCGACCAAGAATCCATGTCTTTTCGTGCGGCGGCCGGGATCTCCTTCGGGAGAGTGACGTCTGCTACAGCGAAGACTCCGCCCCCTTTCAGCACGCGGAAGGACTCTCTGAAGACGGCCAGTTTGTCGGGCGAGAGATTGATGACGCAGTTCGATATGACATAGTCCACGCTGTTCGAGTCGATCGGGAGGTGCTCAATCTCTCCGAGCCTGAACTCCACATTCGCGTACCTGTCGCCATACTTCGACTTCGTCTCTCGCGCTCTCCAGATCATCGCAGACGTGGCATCCACGCCTATCGCCTTCCCCTTCCTGCCAACGAGCTGAGAAGCCTTGAAGATGTCCATCCCGCCACCGCTTCCGAGGTCTAGTACAACATCGCCTTCCTTCGGGCTCACCAGAAGAAGGGGAGAACCACATCCTGCGTTGACCGAGGCGGCTTCGACCGGAACGGCCTCTGAACTGCAGCAATCGCCCTGCGATGCACTGCTTCCGCCGCAACAGCTCGCTGCCCCGTTTGAGACGGCCAGTTTCGTGTACCTTTCACTCACCGCTTTTCTTATCCTGGCCTCTTCATCAGTCCCTTCCGATGTCGGCTCCTCTTGAGATGGACCATAGAGGCGCTTCCCATCGACGCTCGTCAGATAGTACGAGCAGAATGGTATCAGTCTCCCGTGCGGTCTCACCACGTGCACTCGACACCTCTGCAGCCGGTCGCAGTCGAGCGTCCAGCAGTCCTGGAACGCCATCATGGAGATGGACAGTATCTTCTTGGACTCTGCCCCCTCTATCTCCAGCCCGATCCTCGAGAGATACCGCCTCAGCATGTCGAAGGTGTCTCTCTCGTTTGTTACGTCCCAGAGCCTTGGGATGGCCCTTGTGATTGTGCAGTGCAGGTTCTCCACCCGGCCTGCCACCTCCATCACATCGACGAGTCTCGGAAGCGGGACAAGACCTTCTTCTCCTGCCAAGGCGAGCGTCACCGCCGAACAGGAATGGTGCAGTGAAGGTATCGGGAAGAAATCGCTGGACTGTATCTCTCCTCCGGTCTGAGCCTTTATCGCCCTGATCACATCGGGAATCGTCATTCTCTCCGTCGTGTTCCGGAGGTCGGAGGGGAACCTGCCTAGGAAGGTCGCGGGCTGGATGTTCACTCCTTTCACTATCGGCTCCCGCATCGCGAAGTGGATAATCTCGCCCAGCTGGTTGTCGTTGAGCCCTTTTACGATCGTCGGCACCAGGACCACCGCCAGGTTGTTCTTCCTGCAGTTCTCGATAGCCTTGAGCTTGAGGTTAATGAGACTTCTCCTTCGCATGGTCAGGTAGATGTTGTCGTCGAAGCCGTCGAACTGCAGGTAGATGGCGCTCACGCCAGCCTCAGCGAGTTCCTTGGCCAGTCCTGGCCTCGCGCCCAAGAGCAGGCCGTTCGTGTTGACCTCGATGTGCTTGAGCCCCATCTCCCTTCCCATCTTCACGATGCTCGACAGGTCGGTCCTCACGGTCGGCTCGCCGCCTGAGAGCTGCACCGGGCGGGCTGAGCCTCCGTTCTGAATAATCGTAGCAAACTCGTCCGCGATGGTGCTGAGGCTTGGATCGACGCTGCCAGTGGCGCCGGCGGTATTGGCGAAGCACACCTCGCAGCTCAGGTTGCACCTGCTCGTGACTTCGACGATGGCAACGCAGGTGCCCTCCTCGTGCGAGGCGCACAGGCCACAATCGAACGGGCAGTCGTTCAACATCGGGGCCTTCTTCTCCTGGGGGAACGTGCTTTCGTATGCGGAGTACATCGCGCTGTCACTCCAGACGAGCGCCTTGAACTCTCCGTGTTCGTTGCAGCTCTTCTCAAGGAAGACCTTCCCAGATTCTTCCACGACAGTCGCCGGTACCACCGAGAGGCAGATGGGACAGACGCTCTTTGTCGTTGAGAGAGCCTTCGACCCCGCCGGCTCCTCGGAGACTAGTGACGTCATACCTGAAGGGTCAGCCTCGCCACATTCTCGAGAAGGCAGACTCCGCTGAACACGCTCTTGCTCTTTCCGTACATCTTGGCGTAATCGGGAGTGGAGGAGGGTTCCAGGAGGTCGAACGCGTGGATAACCTTCACTCCGGCCTGCTCTGCCGATGAGCCAAACTGTACGCCGCAGTTGTTGCAGAACGTTATCATGGTGTCCGCACCCACGCGCCTTGCCTCTTCGAGTCTCGTCAGAGCCGCGCTCTTCGCGAGGTCCTCGTCGGCGTAGCTGACCGCGCCTCCGGCGCCGCAGCACAGGGTGTTGGTCTTGGAGTGCTTCATCTCGACCCGCTGACCGGGATAGAACTTGTCGACGAACTTCCTCGAGAGGTCGATGAGCTCGGTGTTATCCCTGTACGGACACGAATCATGTATCGTGACTGTTCCCAAGTCGTCACGGAGCGGGATGTCTGAAGATGCGGCACCATCGAGAAGCGCTTCCGCCGCGAACGTCAGCTTGGCGAACTTGAGATCCGGCTTGAACATGGTGTAGCAGTTGGGGCACGAAGTGATGACTTCGGTCGGATTCATGCTCCTCATCTGGTCCAGAACTTTCTGGTGGTGTTCCTCGTAGGCTCCCGTCTCCCCGATTATCTTCAGCGGCTTTCCGCAGCAGTCGTACCGCATGACGTACGCGTCACCCAAGAGGTGCGCCACTCTGTCAACCGCTTCAGGACGGTACGCCCTCATGGAGCATCCCGGAAAGAAGATCTTGTCGACCTGTTTCGGATATTCCTTCTTCTTGTGCGATGAGCCGTCGATGAGGCTGAAGAAGTTAACCTTCTTGTTGACGTAAAGTGGGGTGTGGGCTGCAAGCGGGCCCTGTCCGCTCCTCACGTATGAGTTGCGGACGGCAACCATCAGGCCTTTGACATCGACGTGCCAGGGACACTGGGTCGTGCAGAAGCCGCAGAGATTGCAACTATAGGCAGTCATGGCGTCGTCGACGTCGATTCGATTCTCGCCGAGCGACTTTGCGAGGTCCTTCACGAACTCCGAGTCGAGGCCATGGAACGCCGGGCAGCTCCTCAGGCAGGCATCGCACGCCGTGCACTTTTCGAATGACTCGACGATTTCAGCGTCGGTTTGGTTCATCTTGAAGACAACGCTCCTTCCTCCCTAGAGGTACCCCGCGTTCCGTATAATGAAGTAGACATCGTTGGAGATCAGATACACTCCGACCAGCAGTATGAGGCCGCCGGATATTAGCTTGACCTTGGCACGATTTCGCTGAAGAAGACCTTTTATCGAACCTGCCGCGACTAATGCAACGAGGCCGGCCGCAGCAACCGACAGACCCAGACCCAGCGCATAGAGCGCTGCATTCGACATGGTGGTCACGGGGCCCGCCGCGAAGAAGATGCTGTTGTATATTACAGAAACGGCGAAGTCGTACCGTGAGAGATAGTTGATCCAAAGCGACCCGAAAATCATTGCCATCATGAACGTGCCGAAGCACCAGGCTCGGAAGTTCTCCCTTGCGGCGCGAATGACAAAGGTTCCCTTTCTTCTGACGACGGCATAGCCCAACCAGACGATAAACGCACCCCAGATGACATCAAGATCACTGGCGTAGGTAAGGAAGAAGACCGGAAACTCGACAATCGCCAAGATGCTCAGCACAAAAACGGTGAGTACTCCTGCGGGGAACAAGAGGAGCCTGGAGAGGATCCTCCTGCTTCCCAGGTCGTCAGCAACATTGAAGGCGATTAGAGCCGGAAGACAGGGAAGGACGACCAAAGAAAGTCCTCCCCACAATCCAGACAGCAGGAAGTCCACACAGATCCGCCACTTCGTCTTAAGACTGTGGCTCGAAGGTGATGGTTACCGCTTGTCCCTGTGGCACTGTGGTGGCGAGGGTGTTTCCCGAAGTAGACTGCCACCCTATCCCCCCGCTGCTCACGATGGCCACGGGGCAAGAGAAGGTGCAGATTATGCATCCGGTCCCGAGTGATTCGTTTGTCGAAAGGTTCCCGCCGAAGACGAAGGGTGTCCCTCCGGTGAATCCGTTGATGAGCTGCTCCATCTTGTAGGGAGTCGAGAGGCCCTCCCAGGTGACGGAGACGTTAAGTGCCGTTCCGGTCTCGAGTGTTCCTTTCGGGGAAGTCAGCTGGAGGGTGTTACCCGGAACGGCTCCAATGCTGACTAATGCATTGTAGAACTCTTCCGGCGACACCTGGGTAGTAAACATTGCCACATTGGCAGTTGATCCCAAATCCCACGAAATGGCGTGGATTGACGTAGTCGTGTATGGCACGGCGGCTGTATTCATAACGGCTTGGATTACAACCTGTTTGGCCGCCGTATTGACGTACAGTGGCTGGTTTGCAAGCTGGCTTTGAGTGCTCGATAAGTTCGAAGAAAGACTCGACAGGCTTGAGTTCTGACTGGCCAAGCTCGTGTTCAGAGTGGATATGGTCGAGTTCAGGTTTGAGATTTTTTGTCCGTCGACGAGTGCCGTCCCGGCGATGCCCACGGCCACGCCCACAACGGCGACGGCTCCCAGCGTGAGGGCGCCTCGTCGAGAGACCTGACCATCCTTCTTCTGCTCTTGCTTTTCCTCAGTCAAAGTAACCGAAAACGCTTACCCCCTACCGATTATTACGTCTATGCCCAAACGTATTAGGGACGCCGGTGCTGCGGTCCATCCTTCACGCATGAATGTCACACCCGAACCTATTGGGGTCTTTCAGACCCTCTTCTTGAGTGCGAGGTAACCGTCGGCTCCAGTCTGCCTCTTCACCACCGTGGTCAGACGGGAGCCCCGCATTTCTGCCATCCAGCCCGATCCAATGGCAGCGGGCACGCCACCCCCCGAGGAATTCACCTTCGAGCCCGGAGCGAAGCATGCTTGTCGCAGGAGGGCCGCGTGCTACCCTAGACGGGAGGGGAGAGCGCGACCTTCACCTTAGCGTCCGCTGAGGCTATCCGCTCGATGTACTCCACGAAGTCCTTGAGCCTCTTCGCGTTCAATGTCACCACTATCTCGGAGTCTGAGTATCCGGACCTCGTCCTGCTAGCCGTGCACCCCAGCCCTATTACGACGTCTCCCTCATTGGCCAGAGGCAGCCCCTGGCAGGTCGGCTTCACTGTGACCTTGCTGTCGGGTGCCGCCTCCTTGACGAGCGCGGCCTGCTGCGAGGAGCACCACATGAGTATGACGTCCGGAACGAAGGCAGCTTGGTCGAGCGGGGCGTAGCCGATGTTGCGCTGCACCTCGAGCGGAAGGGACGGGAGGCCGAGGATGTCGTCATTCCCTATCCACCCGACTTTCGCAAGCAGGTTGACGTCGTCCAGCCCGCAGCCGGGGACGCTATCCTTCGCGAGCCTGTAACCATGAGTCACCGCGCCGACTGAGCAGTGCAGATGCTGGTCTGGCGTGGTATAGAACGCACTGTCTCGGGCCAATGACCAGAAGACGCAGCTTGACTCGACTACATCGGTCGACCTCCTCAGCTTCGTCACGTCGGGCTCGAAGGTTATGGCCACTATCGGCTTCGAGAGCGCCAGTGCCGTCGCGAGCTTTGCCCCGAAATTCTTGAATTCTTCCGAGGACATACTCAGAAGGTAGCTCGGAGGTAACTATTAACGATTACCATCCTCCGGAGCAACCGACGCGATTCATCACGCATGGTGACAAGAGGTCGTCTGCATCTGGACCCGCCATGTGGGCGTAGCAGGTCCGGCTGGGGTCTGCATGGTTGGTTTACCCGTCGGCTTGGCACTCCCCCCAAAGATGCTGCAATCGGCAACTCCCTGTTCAGAGAGCGGCTCGGAAGCGTGAACTACCTCCACTTCAGTGCAGGCTTATCATTCTGACTTGTCGGTCGCTATTGTGTAAGGGTCGGCTCACTTGGTCTTCGCTTGCGTTACGTCTGTCTCATGTGAAAGAGGTGCGGCCGCCGCAACCCGAACTTTAAGTTCAGATTACAAGCAGAACTCAAGGGGCATCTAACCTCTGCGACGGTGAGGAGAAGTTCGTCGTCAACGCCAAGATAGGGCAGGAATCCTGGTGACGCAGGAGGGGCGCATCCCTTTCTACAACTTCCTCACCGACGAAGAGAGAAGGTTTTTCACCACGAAGCCAAAAGATGTCACGGCGTAGTCGCACAAGGGCCGGAGGAAGGGTTAGGTGCCATGGCCCTTGTCCTGATTCTTCCCGATGACTTCTCTGGCGAGTATCGACAGCAGCCCGACCGCTATGAAAGCGACCACTGAGACGTAAAAGCAGTATTGAAACGCGGCCTTGGTCGGAAGGCTGAGCATGTGGCCGTTGACCGAGTCGCTGGCGACGAACGTCGAGAGGATTGCTCCGGCAGCGGGGGCCCCGAGCGTCTGACCGACGTACTTGAAGGCCGTGTTCAGTGAGGTCCCCAGGCTCATCTCGCTCTTGGCGATTGAGAGTACTAGGAGATTCTGGATCGAAACGGACAGCATCCCCCCTCCGAACGCATACACCACGAGGTACACCTCCATCTGTGCCGGGCTTCTGTACGTCGAGAGCAGGAGGAAACCGATCGTGGCGAGTACGGAGCCGACGTAGAGGAACGGCTTCACGCCGTACCTTGGAATCAAGGCAGCCACTCCCAGGGCAACGGGCAGTATGACCACGGCCAGCGGCAGGAGGTAGAGCCCGACCTCCGTGATGCCGATGCCGAACCCACTCGGTGGTGGAAGCTCCAAGGCATACACGAAGGCCTGGAAAGCTATGCCACTGACGAGGCCAAACGAAATGACGAGCAGATTAGCGACCATCACGTTTCTTTGGGCTAGGAGCTTGAGGTCGAGGACAGGCTCGGCGACCGTCCTCTCATAAAGGACAAGAGGGACCATAGCCAGTGGTCCGAGCACAAGGAGCCCGAGAATGGGCGCCGATGTCCAGCCCCAGCTGGTGCCCTCCGACAGGCCCAAGACTATGGCGATGAGCGAGGCGCCTAGCCAAGCAGAACCTACGTAGTCCAGCCTGACGCCGGGCTTCTTGTTCGGAGACTCCCTGACTACGAAGTAGATGAGCAGCGTGAGCACCGCGATTATGGGTACGGCGATGTGATAGTTGCCCTGCCATCCGAAGTCGTTGGTGACTACGGCACCTCCCAGGAGGCCGAGTGCACTGCCGGAGAGCTGGACCGCGCTGATGACGCCTTGGGCGCGTGGCACCAGCTTGCGGGGGAACTGCTCCCTCGCGAGGCTGAAGCACAGTGCAAAGACGCCGAGTCCCACCCCCTGCACGAATCGCGAGGCGAGGATTAGGTTGAAGTTCGGCGCGAATGAGGTCGCTGTTGCGGCGATTACGTAAATCACCATTATGTGCATCATGACGCGTTTCTTCCCGTAGACGTCCCCGAGCTTGCCGAAGATCGGGATGACGGCGACTCCCAAGACCGTGTAGAGCGAGATGAGCAGGCTTGCCTGGTCGATGGTCACCCCGTACTCCGTGACTATCTTGGGCAGCGCAGGGGTGAGCATGATATCGACGTAGACAATCAGGCCGGCCACCACCGAGAGTAGTATGAGCGCCCTGTTCGCGTAGCCGCTGTCGAAAGCCTGCTCGCCTACGCCGGATCCCTCGGTCAAGATATCTCCCAACTCTGCAGCGCGACCCGAGCTGGATTAGGGTTGTAGCGCACCTGTTCGCCTCAAAGCACTTTAACTCTCCCCTGTCTGAGGATAATCCAATGCGCAGGCTTGTCGTGGAGTTTTCTCTGAAGGAGCTGGCGAAATCTGAGGGGGAAACATCTCCTCTGCTGACGAAGGTGAAGTCCTTCGAGATGCTCCAGGTCCTGAAGATGGCGCCGGGGGAGCTGGCGGCGATAGTGAGGGTAGAGATGATAGACCGATCCGCGAAGTTTGAAGACATCTTCCCGCCAATGCCAGAGGCAAAGATAGAGACCGAACTCCTTCAGCAGGAAGAGGAAGGCACCTCTGTCTACTTCCTCAGGGTCAAGACCAAAGTTCCGGCGAAGGCGTCGGAGCGGAGCGGGTTCGAATCCCTGCCCTATCTCTCGACCCCGTTCGAGCTCAGGGACGGAAAGGCCAAGTTGGCATTCCTCGGCAACGCGAAGCAGATCAGGCAACATCTCGAGAACTTGGAAAGACAGGGGCGGGGCCGCTACAAGGTCGTCTCGCTCACGGATGCGAGGTTCGCACCGAACTCGCCCATCGCCCGCTTGACCGAAAAGCAGCGCAGGGTTCTCATCACGGCTTACAAGCTCGGTTACTATGACGCGCCGAAAAAGATAGGCTCGGAGGAGCTGGCACGCAAACTCAACCTTGTGAAGTCGACCTTCGTCGCGCACAGGAGGAAGGCCGAAAGGCGACTGCTCAGCGAGATTCTAAGCGAACTCTAGAGCGACCATGAACACGAGGCTATGCAGGCATCATCGTCCATAATCTATTCAGCGACGAAGAGGAAGCCTCCCAGAAGGTCTTGCAGATCCAGACCATCTAATATGAAGAAGATGCGGTCGCCGGGATTTGAACCCGGGTTACTAGCTTGGCAAGCCAACACGCCCGACGGGGGGCATAATGTCCTGGACCAGGCTTTCCTCTTAGTGAGATCTAGACGACGACCGCGCAGTCGTGGTGACCGAAACGCACCGGATAAAAACGTGACGCGGCTCTGCTAAACGACCTTGGTCCCCAGCGGCATCTCCTTGTCTGGGGAGACAAGCGAGAGGTCGGTCTCGGCAAACGCAGAGAGCATCATGCACTCAGAAATCACTCCAACCACCGACTTGGGCTCGAGGTTGACTATGGCGACCACCTGCTTCCCCACCAGCTGTTCTTTGGTGTAGTAGGCCTTTATCCCCGCAGCGCACTGCTTGATGCCCGCTGGCCCAAAGTCTATCCTGAGCTTGTAGAGCGGTTTCCTCGCCTGCGGAATATCGTCCACTTCAAGGATTCTTCCCACCCTTATGTCGAGCTGGGCAAAGACATCGATTGATACCGACACGGAAGCCGCATCAGAGAATCCTAAGATAAGCTTTGACAGAGAGGGGGTCCGGACCCCAACGGCCGAGGGCTCTCAGGTATCAGTCTGCGCGGGACGGAACCCCCGACAGGGCATGTGATGAGAAGCCGTCCCCTGGCACGTCGCGGCCTGATTGGGACGCCTTCCAAAAGGCAAAAGAAGGGGTTCGCACCTGAAATTGATAGGTGACGGTGCATGAGCGAAGAGCAGTTTACTGAATGGGTGAACAGGAGATCTCGCTTTCCCCTAGCCGTAAGGGGGCATTCGCTGGTGATGAAAGGTGACAACATGATTCTCATAGACCGCGGTCAGTTCCTCTACGAAGAGGCGCTGCAAATCGTGAGGATGCTCAACTCCAGCAATCCTGTGACCCAGATCAACGCGAATGTGAGGATATGGGAGCGGAACGGCACGTTCCGGCTCGTGGCGCTGGGCCTCACAGCCCTCATCCTCGTCGTCGTCTTGTTGCTCGCCACGCACTAGCAGGCCGACGCTTCACGGTTTGACCGTCACGTAGTACAGCTCAGTGACTCCCTGGGTCTGGACCCTGAGCACGCCGAAATTGACGTTCCCGGAACTGTCGGTCCATGTGTAGACGATGTTTCCCACGCTCCCCTGTCCATACTCTTGAAGCAGCCTGGTGACTTGAGCGACGGTGGTATTTGCGCCCACAGCGCTGTAGGAGACGGTTCCGACGTTTATCCAGACCGTCGGGTTCAACGAGGTGGCGTTGACAAGCGCGTATCCCTGCGCCGTGATGAGGCTATCAATTTGGTGCAGCGTCGTCACTCTGTCTTGGGTCACGACCAGAGACTGGTTGCTTGAACCCAGCGCCAGGAACGCTCCTGTGGCGTCGGAGCCCACACCCACAATCCCGGTGTTGGGGTTCACGGCGGTCATGAAGGGCAATTGAGTTACCACCCCAGAGGTCCCCGGGTTCGTGTATACGGCGACGAAGTACGTTAGCTGGCCGTCCACGGAGTAGAGCAGGTAGGAACCTATCCTGTAGTTGGGCAGGAGCGTGAGCTGAGTCCTCACCTGTTGGTTGGTCGTTAGGGCGTTCTCGGCCGCTGATGGGCCTATTATAGGCGTGGACGTCGATGGATTCTGGTATAGGTCGATCTGACCAAGCTTGTCTCCGCCGTAGGCTACGTAGAGACCGGCGAGGTTCTTGCTCACGGCGCCCTGGTACTGGACGAGCTGCATCCCGACAAAGTACGTCTGGTTCCCCACGGCGAACGGGATGTACTGGACCGTGTTGTTCGCGGGGCGCTCGTAGAACTGCGTACCGGACCTGAAGACGAATGGGTCGCTCACGTGATAGACGAAGTCATAGTCGAGCTGGCCTGGAACTGTCGGGGTCCCGAGCAGCTGCTCAGGGTAGCGTATCTGGGGCACCAGCCAGGCCGGAGCCGCTTTCCAGCTACTGTAGTAGTTCTGATAATACTGCGTGAGGAAGTCAGAACTGTTCGTCCCGCCCATTAGGTTGGAGACTGTGTAGCCCTGCATTGAACCGTCCTGGATGTTCACCAGTACGACACCGAAGAAACGGAGATAGGGGCTTGCGGAGAAGCCAGACTGCAACGGGTAACTGATGTAAACCTGGACGGCGTAGTAGAGGCTCTTCCCGTCCGAGACGATGTAGGCCGCTGGGTCCATAGTCAACCCAGGGATGAGGATGTCTCCGACCCTCGTGAAGATGTTCCTGTTCCAGAGCATGTTGATGGACTCGCTCGAGAACGCGAACCCGAGTTGCCCCTCCGTGAAGGTGAACCACATGGTCTTCTGCCATCCGCTCAGGACGTAGTCGGGCGTTCCAGGATAGGAGACGTTCTGGACCTCGTCATAGCCGGGGACGTGCACGTACACGCTCTGATTGAACCCCGCGCCTTCGCCGTAGTAGATGAGAGGCTCCGAGGGAATGCCGAAGGCCGTGGTTGCGTTCACCACCGCACCCGTGTGGGTGTTGATGACGAGGACCTTGGCCGCGTGAGTGTAGATTATGTGTTGGCTGATCCAGTCAGACGACGGGAAGGTGGGGGTGGTCGGCGAGACCCAGTACTCTGTGCTGTTGTAGAACACGATCTCAGAACTCGCAAGGCCCATCCAGTTGTAGGCGCCTATCTCCTTCGTGTTGGTCACGGCCGCCGCTGTCTGGTCCCACTGCCGGACGAGGTTGAGGGTCGTGCTCGGGTTGCTGGTGGGCAGCGCTGTGATGTTGCTCACCTGTATGTTGTTAAGCCCCGCCGCCCACCTCGTCACGGTTATCTCCTTCTGGGTCTGCGGGGTCCACTGGTACGGGAGGTAGTTGTTGTTCCAGTTGAAGTAGAGGTATGCGCCCGCCGCCACCTGAATCACGAGGATTGCGGCGAACACGACGGCGATGACCTTGAATATGTTCACCCTCCTCGTAAGCAGGTCTCTCCTCCGCTCCACGTAGAAGTAGCCGGTTATCGTCAAGATCAGCAGGGTCACGGTTATCCCGTAGACGAATGGCGTCGCCTTGTTCATTAGCCAGTAGGGAGCTCCGATGATCACTTCGAGGATTATGGCCGCCGCGAGTGCCAAGAGGTTTCTGACCCAGACCTCGCTCCTCCTCGTGGGGAGGTTGGCGACGAAGCGGAGGATCATCCTAATCGAGAAGACGAGGAGGAAAGCAGAGATGATGTATGAGACAAGTTCGTACTGGATCTGCATGGCCGGCATGAGAGAGACGAGCTCCTGGCCGGATGCCGGTAGCAGAGGAAGCACAAGAATCCTCGGGACACTCGCCCAGCTACCCATCCCCATGATCGCCATCATCGTCGAGTTCATCACCTCGCCGAGCAGCGGGAACCCGTGAATCGCCACGAACAGGTAGAATCCGAAGGCCCACTTGACCGTCTGCCAGAGAGCCCAGAGCCAAGGGTTCATCTTTTCGTTGCGCCTGGGCCTCTCCTCCTGTTCGAACTCGTCACGTCTCATGGTTCTGCCGAGCACGTCGAAGAGGCCTCTGAGGTCGCTGCCTCCCACCTTGGGGTAGATCAGAAGGAGCGCGAAGAGTGCAGCCGCAACAAAGAGATAGTCATGATAGAACGTGATACTGAACCAATTCAGGTCGGCTTTGGAGGAGTAGACGGCTTCGGCTATCGACCACTGGAGAATGACCCAGGCGACTGAGAGCACCACCGTAGCGCCGATGACAACGAGCAGCACCAAGGTTAACCCCCGGCCGACCCTGATTTGCCTCGGCTGCCGCTCATCTCCTTCCAATTTGGCAGATAAGACGGATTGGGCCTGCTTATTGATAGTTTCGGAAGAACCACCCTTCTCCGCGGTCCGGTGGACCGGCAGCTGCTACACTGCCCCTGTCGCTGGCCTGCGTTAAGCCTTAAAGATGGCAGGGAGACGAGCGATTAGCGTTGGGCCGGTAGTCTAGTCTGGTAGGATACAGCAAAGGGCGTCCAACCCCTTGGCAAAGAGAATCCAGACTGGGGGAGGTCGGGGGTTCGAGTCCCCCCCGGTCCACAACCGTCAACCTTGCGCCTGGTCCTTCTTCCCCTCAGTCTCATTCTCCATTCTCTTGGTTTCGCCCTCAACTCGGTGCATGCCTTCACTCCAGATCGAGGACAGGACGGGCCCGAACGTGTTCAAAATCGTGGTCAGGATAAGCCCACCGAGACGAACACCATGATTGATGCGAAGACCCGCACTGTATCGGTGCTCCAGAAGAGGAGGCCCTGCCCTGCGGCCAGCATGCTCTCGAAATGGAGCGCGTTCACGTGGTTCATCCCTCGATGTAATGAAAGCCGACTATCCCGACAATCATCACGGTCACCATGAGCGAGAGAGCATGTGCGACTCGCCTGAGCGCAGTCGACGTCTGGACCGGCTTGCCGGCGTTCTGCGAACGGATTCGTTCAGGGTTTCGTGACAGATACCTAGCGAACTGGACTGGTCCTACCGTCCGAGTCAGTTGAACTCCTTGCGCTCGAACAGCACAAGGCCCAGCAAGGCTGTGGCGACAAGGTAGATCGCCATTATGGCCAGTCCTTCAACGATTGTGGCGTTGTAGGTGGGGAAGGAGAACCGGGCGGCTGGCCCAGTGGTGACGGCAGCTACATAGTGTTGTGGGAACGGGTTATTCAAGACGTTTGCGATAATGCCCTCAGCGTAGGTGATGGAGAACCAGGGTTCTATCTTCAGAAGGACGGTGGAGAGCTCGTCCACGACGTTGAAGACAAAGAGGAAGAGCAGTATTGTGATGAGGATTGAAATGGAGGTGCTCTTGAACAAGGAACTGAACATGAAGGTTACGGAGAGGGCTGTCAGGAGATAGAGCCACGCGAACAGGAAGGACTCTAGGAACTGCGTCGGAACTCCCATGCTGTAGTAGAGGCCGTTCGCCAGTGTGAACGCCGCGAACAGCGCAAGTATGAGCGTGGATGCTATGAACGCTGCGAGATACTTCCCGATGTAGATGGTGGAACGCCGGATGGGGTTCGGGACGAGATAGTAGCCCGTCTTGTTCTGGAACTCTCCAGATATCGCGTCGCCACCGAAGAAGACGACCGTGAGCAGGATGAAGATGTCGATGAAGCCACCCCACCAGGTTCCGTAGAACGCGAGAGCGGAGTTCAAGAAGACCGCTGACCTGGTGTACGCCACCGCCACCGTGAGGATCACGTTGACGAGGGCGACCAGCGTAACCATGACGAGGAACCTCCGCGCACGGAGATAGTTGAGGAACGAGTACTTCGTCATTGTTACGAGCTGAGCGAATGTGGAAGCCGCACCGCTGGAGGCGTTTGTCATGTTACAGCGTCTCCTTGATGAGGTTGAGGTAGACGTCCTCGAGAGCAGATGCAGCCGGTCTGTAGCTCAACACAGGGATGTTTTGTTTAATCAGTTCGGAGAGAATGTTTGCCTGAACGTCGAGGCTTCCTGTGTATTTTATCCTCAGACTCTTGTCATCGGTAATCTCCGCGGAGACTACTCCGGGTATTCTTGACACGTTGGAGGTGATGAAGGCAGGGTCGAGTGGCTTCAGCATTCCCACTTCTACCACGTTCCCCCCGCCCGAGAATTTGGCGGTGACGTTGGCTAGCGAGTCATACACCAGAAGCTTCCCGTGGTCTATCATTGCGACCTCGTCGCAGACGTCGGCCACCTCGCTGAGTATGTGTGAACTCATGAATATCAGCCGGTTCCTTTTCTTCAGCGACTTCACGATATCCCTGACTTCACTCATCCCCCTCGGGTCCAGACCGGTGGTTGGCTCGTCGAGAAGGAGTATCGTCGGGTCGCTGAGAAGCGCGGCGGCTACACATATCCTCTGCTTCATGCCCTTCGAGAACTTCCCGACCCTCTTGTCCATCCACTCAGCCATGCGGACCTCGGCCACCGCTTCGTCGATTCTCTTCTTGCGTTCGGCGCGAGGCACTCCTCGCATCTCCGCGACCATGTTGAGCGCCTCCCTAGGTGTGAGCGAAGGGTAGATTTCGGGCGTCTCGATCAGCGTCCCGACTGATGCGAGAGCCGCCCTCTTGTGGGTGTGCACGTTCTCGCCGTTGATGAACGCCTGGCCGGATGATGGCATGATCAGATCGGTGAGCATCTTCAGCGTGGTAGTCTTCCCGGCGCCGTTGGGCCCCAGGAACCCCACGCACTTCGGACCCTCAATCTTGAGGTTCAGATTGGAGACGGCGGTGAAGGATCCGTAGACCTTTGAGAGGTTAACTATGTTGATGGAGGGGTTTGTCAATGAGTTACACTCTTCCGCTACTGGCCGATTCCGAGAGTGTTTCCGATGCCCGCGATGAGGACCTTGTCCCCTTCCTTGGTCCTCTCGTCAATCAGGTGCCTGACCATAACAACGGCCTTTTCCACGGCGTCGGCCAGCTCCTTCCTCATAGCGGTCAGCGTCTCGACGTCCCCTTGCTTGATCAGGACTGCGTAGACTGGGATGTGATGCCTAGCTGAAATCTCCTCGATGTCGAACTTCTCGACGCCAAGCCCGCCAATTGCAGCGCCCACTCCCTGGGCAATCTCGCCGCTCTGTTCCCCTTCGAACTTCTGAGCCGCGTCCACCATCACGACCAGGTCGAGGGGTACCGCCATCTCCTCGACGAGGCGCTTGAGGCCCACGTGTGGTTCACCCACCCATCCCATCGGGCCCTCGGCCTTCATGACGTAGACCGTCCTTCCGTTGTACTCCGTCTTTGCCATGACAGTGTCCTTGGCTATGATCTGGGTCGGAGCTCCGTTGATGAACCGCGATGCCAGCAACGGTCCCACACCGTCGCCAATCGGCTGCGCCATCTTGATTGTCTCAGTCGCCTTTGAGAGAGCCCCGGCCATCTCCATGATCTGCGGAAGAACCATCTGGAGCTGGAATATCGAGATGAACGAGTTGGTCTTCTTGCTCGTCAGGTAATAGTGCCTTACGACCTTGTGGATTATGTTCAGAGTGCTCGAAATCTCAACCAGGTTCGAGGCGACCGAGACCTTGACCTGGTCGTCCGTGCCCAGGAGGGTTTGGACCTCGGACCTGACCCTCTCCTCGCCTGTCTTGGTGATGTGCTCGAGCTTGTTTACCAGGCCATTCGGGTCAAGGCTTACCGGGGGTATCGTCACGTATTCCAGAAACTGGCTGAGGCGCTCAGATATGCCCTGGGTGTTCTTAGTGACGCCCGCAAAGTAGTCGGCGGTCTGCTTCACCGAGGCGTCCTTCATCACGACGAGCTTCCTCAGGGACTTCGTGACGCTGGTCTCGGCGACGTAGAACTGAAGCCTCTGCCCGTAGAGCATGAACACGAAGAAGAACCCGTAGGTGATGTAGGTGACCAGGCTGCTCAGACTGATGCCTGGGAAGAGACTGGAAACAGTGCTGGACAAGTTATAAACTACGTTAACTTTCGAAAACGGCGTCTATTTAATGGTATTCACAAATCTTTCCCAAATCTATCCCATATGTGCAAGTCACGGCGCCGAATCCGGCATCCCCTGAGCACATAGTGCGGGAGGGCTACTTTAGCGGGACGTAGAGACTGGAGCGGCTTGCCCCGATTCCAGGCGTCCCGTGGACGACCTTCTTGTTGGTTATGACGTACTCGCCCAGGTAATGGCCTATCATGTCCGGCTTGACCTCGAGAGCTACGAACTCCTTCCCGCTGTGCACGCTTATCTTCGCGCCCACCATCACGGGGAGGACGATCATGTCCCTGGCGTGGGTCCGAATCTGTCCCTCCAGCTTGCCGTCCCTCTGGGCGCGGATGTCCTCGAGCAACTTCCTCTTGTCTTCGGAGATGCCCCTGTTGAGCGATCGCCTGGCCCTCGATGGCAGAAGCTGCAGGATGGCTTCGGTGGACATCGAGTTCAGCTGGTCTAGGGAGTAGCCGCGGTACCTGAACTCCTTTGGCATCTACCGGTCGACCTCCACGCTTGTCCTCGCCAACCGTTTCCTCCCGGTCTTCCTGGGTGCTATAAGCCCTACCTTTCTCCCCGGAGGTGCGTTCCTCGATGTACTGGTTGACTTGCCTGGGTGCTGGTGCCTGCCCCCTCCGAACGGGTGATAGACCACCGCCATTGCGATTCCCCTCATCCTCGGGTAGGGCCTTCCTGCTGCCTGCATCGCATGATACCTTGGACCAGCCCTCATGAACGGCTTCTCTAGTCGGCCACCTCCTGCTATCTCGCCGACCGTCGCCCTACACTTCTCGTCCACCAGTATGCTCTTTCCCGATGGAAGCCTGAGTATCGCCTTGCCATTCCCCTTGGAGAAGAGTACGGCCGAGCCACCCGAGGCCCGTACCAGCTTGCCCCCATCACCCGCCCTGAGCTCGATGTTCGAGATTCTGGTGCCCTCTGGAATCGTCTGCAGCGGGAGGATATTCCCCGTGGACGCTGGCGCCTGGGACCCGAGAGAGATCTGGTTGCCGACCGTGAGCCCGCTGACCGCCGGGATGTAAGCGTAGCTTCCAGAGCCGTACTCGAGCTGGGCGAGCGGCGCAGTCCGTCCGCGTTCGTCCAGGATGGCCTTGACGAGGAGCTTCTGCTCACCCTCCGTTGGAAGGTTCGGATACCTGACCGGGGCTATCTTGCCCTTGTGGGGAACGCGCCACTGGATACCGCCCTTTCCCCGCCTTCTCTGTAGAATTCGCTTACCCAACTTACTACACCAACCCCAGCTTGGTCGCGAGCGTCGCGGCCGAGCTCTCCTCTGTCAGCCTTACAAAGGCCTTCTTCCCTGACATTGTCCTCGCAGTGTTGACCGCCCGGACCTTGACCTCGTAGAGCGCTTCGACCGCGTCGGCAATCTGAGTCTTCGACGCCGAGTCCAGCACAATGAAGCACAACTTGTTCTCCCTTTCTATCTGCTCAAAGGTCCTCTCCGTCAGGAAGGGCCTCAGCACAATCTTCTGCGCGTCTTCAAGCCTCAATCTTCATCTCAACTCCCTTGCTCCGTGATCGTATTGCGTCCAGCGATGACTCCGTCCAGAATGTGAGCCTTCCTGCCACGCCCGCCGGCGCGAGGTCGAGCACACTGATGCTATCCGCCCTGACGACCTTGACTCCGGGAATCGCCTCCGCCGCTCTTCCTACGCCCCTGTCGTTCGTGACGACGATGAGAGGCCCTATGCGTTCCTTGTAAGCTCGCCCCCGCATCCTCGGTTTGCCCGAACGCCGCTTCACCCCATCGTAGAGGCGCTTCAGCTCATCGGACAGCCCTACCTTCTCGAAGAACGAGTGGAGCTCGGAGGTCTTTGAGACGCCCTCGATGTCGTCTGTGACCACGAGCGGGAGCGCAAGACTTCCGATTCTGTGCCCCCTCCATGCTACTGCACTGGAGTCGGCTGTAAACGCTATCGCTGTCTCCAGTGCTAGCTTCCTCTCCTTCTTGTTGATCTTGTTGTAGATGGCCTTCTCGGACCTTGGCGGATGCGGCAGCCTTCCACCGACGACGCTCGCTACCCCTGCCGCCTGACCTGCGCGTCGGCTGCGCTCCCCCTTGACCCTCGGGATCCTTGAGATTCCGCGCCCCGTGGGCGGCCAGCCGCTCTCGGCGCTGGTCTTCTCACCTGCCTCGGGATCTCTTCCGTAGGACTGTAGTCCATGGGACCTCAGTATCCAGAACGCCCTGATCACAATGTCGGGCCTGAGAGGTCGAGAGAAGGCGCTAGGAATCGCCACTTCCTTGGTCGGCTTGCCCTCGAGGTCGAGTACGCTTGCCATTGCGCTCATCTCCCTGTCCTGGTGCTCAGCTCGATGAGCTGGACGGGAGTCGTCTTTCCTTTGACCGCACGGACCGGGTGCCTCACGACAACGACCCTCCTGGGGGTCCCCGGGACCGTGCCGCGCAAGAGCGCGTAGTCGGTCTTCACTTCGCCGAAGTGCATGAAACCGCCCTTCTGGGTTATCGGAGCGTCCTTCGGGTTTGAGATTGATAGAATCCGCTTCCCCGTCTCTGTCCTCTGATGGAATCCGTGCTGCCCGGCCCTGGCTACGGTGTACATCACGGCAGCCGGGTGCCAGGGTCCGATCACGCCGACCGCCCTGACGCTCTTCCTCGACTTGTGCTGCTTCCTCTTGATTCCCATCCTAGTGACGGGGCCTTCGAAACCTTGGCCCTTGGTTATCCCAATTACGTCGACGTAGGAACCCGACTTGAATACGTCCGAGAACTTCACGTCCTTGCCCAGCAGGTTGCTCACGTAGTCCAACTGTGCCTGGGTGTTACCACCTCCCACGCCCACCTCGAAGACGATCGGGCTCTTCTGGGATAGGCCCACTTCGCGTGGCACTATGGCGACGAGGGCGGCAACCCTCACGATGCTTCCAAGCTTGCTCTTCCAGGCCTCCGTGAACTTCTCGGGCTCCACCGAGCTCTTCAACTCGAGACCCTTCGGGAGATTCTTCGAGTAGACCTCGCCTACGGCCCTGTCAGCTCCGTTCTCGCGCGAGTAGAGCCTCAGGCCGACAACGGCCGTCTCCGGGACAGCCAGGACACTGGTCGGGTTGAACAGAGGCTTGCCAAAGTTCGGGGTCTTCTCCCGGTCGTCGAGGGTGATGCTGTGCATTGTGCCGACCTTGACGGCCGGGAAGCCGAGTAACGTCGGAGAAGCCGAAGCAATCTTAGGCCAGGTGTGTACTGTCGGGACGAAGCTCCCGGCTCGTGCCCTGGGTCTGAAGGCAAGACTTCCTCTCCTTGGTGCACTATGTTTGCGGTGGCCCAACCTGAAGCACTTTAGAGTTTACCCCGATTTTCCATTAGCCTTTAAACTTTCGTGTTGTACGAGGCGGCCAATACCTCGAGGAGATACAGAGCGGAGCCCATTGCCTCCTCTGTCCGGACGGTCGCGACGTGCTGCTCGGTGTACAGGTTCACCACGAAATCCACCCTGCGCTGGAGGTCCCTGATCATCTCGAAGAGCCCACTGGAGGGGGAACCGAAGAGCAGCATGATGCCCTCCGAGCTGCTCGCCCGCTCTTGCAGATTCAGAAGGCACGCCGACAGCGGCACCCCCAGGCGGGATGTGGCAACCTTGAGCGCGAAGCGCTTGTCCGAGAGGACCTGCTCCACGTCCTTCTCTTCCACGATGTAGCCCCAGTACTCCTTTGCCTGCGACCGGTCGGCCTTGACCCCCTGCAGGGGTGAAACTGACGTGATCCTCACGGTGAGCCGCCCGGGTCCCCCGACCTTCTGCCCTAGTTCAAGAGGCCTCTCGAGGCCCACATCGACGGTCCTGCAGTCCTCCAGGACCGCGCCCTCTCTGAGGTCCCCGATGCGCAGGCTCTCCACCTTGACCTTCGGCTTGTGCGAGGGAATCCTCAGCGGAGGGAGGAGGCCAGCATACTTCAGCGACTCGTCCAGCGGGAAGAGGCGTCTTCTCAGGTATTGGGGGGTCTCAAGGTACTCCAGCACCTTCCTGATCAGACCTGGCTCCCCGCCCCCGCGCGGATCGTGAAAGACCTGGACACTGTCCACGCCGAATACGGAACACGTTCTGGCGACTTGCCCGAGCTTGACTGTCTTCTCCCTGAGGGAGTCGTGCTCTTCCAGGACGGTGTCCGGGAAGGCAATCGACAGCCTCTTACTGGCCAGCGTCACTACTCATCCCCAATCCCAAGTCTCGCTTGCTTCTCTTTGAATCCGGCCGAGAGCACCTTTAACTATTTACCTCATGAGTATCACGTCTGGTCCATGAGCGAGAGGGAGAGGATAGAATACGAGCTGCGCGGGAAGACCCTGAAGATCTATCTCTACATGCTCAAGCAGGGCAAGCCGGTGGGAGTCAGAGAAGTCCAGCGGGACCTCAATCTCTCCAGCCCGAGCGTCGCCCACCATCACATAGAGAAGATGGTCAGGCTCGGAGTGGTCGAGCAGGACCAGCTCGGAGACTACGTCATAGCGAAGAAGGTTGACCCTGGCGTGCTGCAGGCGTTTGTGAATGTGGGCAAGTTCAGCCTGCCGCGGGTCGGGTTCTACGCCGTCTTCTTCAGCACCATCGCAGCCGCCTACGTCCTCTCGAACCTCAGCTTCCTGGACGTATACGCGCTCATCGGAACCCTCGGCGCAGCCGCCGTGTTCTGGTATGAGCTGTTCAGGATATGGAGCAGGAGGCCGTTCTAGGTGTTCGGGCCAACCGTGATGGAGGAGCGCTGTCGATGAACTTCCGTCGTCCTGTGATGGGTGCCGCCTCAGGTCTCCTGCTGGCGGTCGTCCTGATCGCAGGCGTAAGCTTGGTGGGTGCGGGGTCTCAGCATTTCGACCTTCTCAGGGCGAGCACTCCGGGCGCGGAGTCCGGCGGGTTCACGACGGGCGGACAGCCGGTGGGGACAGGCGCCTCCCCTCAAACCAGCACCCAGACCGCGGAGTCCACCTCGGCAGGCTCGGCTGCGGCGCCCATCTCTTCACTGGCCAACCTGACGAACCAAGGCGGAGGTACAATAGCCCTGCTGCTTCTTCCGGTCCTGCTGGGAGCAGCATTAGGTGGCCTCTTCTTCGGGATTTACTCCCGGAGAGTGGACAGGGAGTGACCGAAATCAGCCGACTACCGTCTGGGACTGTTCCCTAAGGTAGGAAAGAAGGTAGTTTGGCCCACCGACTCCCTTGCCGGTAGCCCCACTTGCGTTCCATCCGACGAAGGTCTGAGCCCCGGGCCAGGCCCCCGTTGTCGCGCCACCCTTCCTGTTGGCGTAGATCACGCCGAACTGAATCTTGTCCAAGAACCTCCTGATCTCGGCCTTATCCTCGCTGAAGATTCCGGCCGTGAGCCCGTATTCGGTGTCGTTGGCCTTCTCGAGCGCCTCGTCCAGCGTCTTGAACTCATCGACCACGATGAACGGGACGAAGAGCTCCTTCCTGAAGAGTTTGTTGCCGCTCGGCAGGTCGACCGCCACCGTGGGCTCCACGTAGTAGCCCTTGCCATAGAGACCCTTCTCGAGGACGTTCCCGCCGAAGAAGATCTTCCCCTTCTTCTCGGCGATCCTGACCGCGTCCTCGAACGTCTCGACGGCGGCCTTGTTGATCACTGGGCCCATGAACGAGTCGCGGGCGCGCGGGTCCATGACCTTCACCTCCTTGAGGCGGCTCCTCAGTGCCTCCAGGAAGGCCTTCCTGACGGTCCTTTGCACGTACACGCGTGAGGCCGCGCTGCACTTCTGACCACAGTACCCGTAGGCGGCCCGCACGACCCCCTCCACGGCCTTCTTCATGTCGGCCTTTTCGGTGATGATCACGGGGTTCTTGCTGCCCAGCTCCATCACCACGGGCTTCACGGGGGACCCCTGCTGGAATTCGTGGAAGAGCCTCATCCCCACGTCCATTGACCCGGTGAACGCAATGCCTGCCACATGGCGGTTTCCCGTGAACTCACCTTCATATTTCGGACCCGGACCCGTCACGAAGTTGACCGCCCCGGCCGGAACCCCGGCGTCGCGGTAGGCCCGGTACAACATCAGCGCCGTGAGCGGCGCGGAGCTGGTGGGCTTTAGAATCACCGTGTTGCCGGTTATCAGGGCACCGCTCGCCATGCCGTTCGCCAGCATGAATGGGAAGTTGAATGGAGATATGACGGGCCAGACGCCGTAGGGCTTCATCACCATCGTGCAGTCCTCGCCAGGCCCACCTGGACCCATCTTCCTGATGTATCCCCCGTTCTCCTCCATCGATTTCGCGAAGACGCGGATGGCATCCATCGCCTCCCACACCTCAGCGAGCGCCTCGGTCCTGTTCTTCCCGACCTCGTAGGTTATCGTAGCTGCGATGTCGAACTTCCTCTCGTCCATGAGCTCGGCGGTCCGGAGAAGAATCCTCACGCGCTCCTTCCAGGGAGTCGCGCTCCAGTCGGGGAAGGCCTTGCGGGCGGCTGCGATGGCGGCTTTGGCGTGCTTCCTGTTCCCGACGGGAAAGTAGCCCACGACAATGGAGGTGTCAATCGGGCTCATGACACCAAACTCCCCGTCTTTCGACTCGACGGCCTCGGTCCCTATGTACATGCGGTAGTGCTTTCCGAGCGACTTCGAGAGTCTCTTGACGGCGGCCTCGTACTTCGGGTGGATGCTCTCGTCAGCGAATAGCGTGACGTAGGTTATCTTCGGAGCTTCTGTGGGCACGAACGTTTTCTCTCCCCCTAACCTAATTAACGTTTACGACGCTCAGAGTTGAGCGAGGGTGTTCGGCAGCGGAATGACCCACTTCGCAACGTCTACCTCGAAGACGCTGGAGAAACTCCTGACAACCTCCCGCTTCACCGCTTCCATCTCCAGCCTCCTGCCGGTGAGCATCTCCATGGAGGTCATCGTCTCTGGCTCTAGCCCACATGGTTTGATGAGCTGGAAGAAGCTCATGTCGGTATTGACGTTGAGGGCGAAGCCGTGGTAGGTGACCCAGTTTGTCACGGCAACTCCGATCGACGCCAGCTTTCGGTCCCCGACCCAGACGCCTGTGTGGCTCTCCCTGCGGCCTGCATCGATCGAGAAGGCCCTTGACGTGAGGATGAGCACCTCTTCCAGCGCCCTCACGAAGGCCCTGACGTCGGGAACCTCCATCTTGATGATGGGGTACCCGACAAGCTGCCCGGGGCCGTGGTAGGTCGCGTCGCCGCCCCGCTCGACCTGGAACACGGGCACCGCTTGGGGTTTGAGGTTCCCTGGGCTGGTCTTCCTTCCCAGGGTTATCACGTGCTCGTGCTCGACCAGGATGAGCGAGTCTGGGGCCTCCTCCCTCGACCTCGCCTCGACAAGCGCCTTCTGAAGTTCCCATACCTCAGGATAGGGCTTGGTCCCGAGGTCGAGCAACGAGACCTTCATAGTCTCAGCTGGTGAATCGGCCTGCCCACCGCAGACTCGGCGGCTTCCATGATCGCCTCCGGGAGAGTCGGATGCGGATGCATGGTGAGCGCGAGGTCCTCCGTCGTCGCACCCATCTCGACCGCAAGGGCAGCTTCGCTTATGAGGTCCGAGGCCTCCGGCCCGACTATCTGGACTCCAACGACCACGCGGGAATCCGCGTCGAAGACTATCCTGACGAATCCGTCCGTCTCGCCTGCGGCTGCCGCCCTCCCAAGGGCGGCGAACGGGTATCTGGACTTCTTCACCTGGTATCCGGCCTCGACTGCCTGCTTCTCGGTGAGGCCCACGCCTGATATCTCCGGATCGGTGAAGATCGCCCACGGGATGCTCTTCCATTCGGCCGCCGTGGGCAGACCAGCAGCAGCTTCGGCCGCCACTATCCCCTCCTTTTGCGCCTTGTGAGCCAGCAGGGGCATCCCTCTGACGTCCCCTATGGCGAATATGTTGCTGACACTGGTCCGCATCTGCTGATCGGTCTTGACGTATCCCTTGGCGTCCACCTCGATGCCAAGCCTGTCCAGATTCAGGTCCCGGGTGAAGGGCCTCCTGCCGACGCTGACCAGGATGACGTCTGCCTCCACAACGAGCGACCCCTGAGGGGTCTCGACCTTTGCCCGGGCGCCGTCCTTGGCCCTTTCGACCGAGACGACCCTCGACTTCAGGTGGATTGCCGCGCCCCGGCGTTCGAGGTTCTTCTGGACGTATCTGACCAAGTCCAGCTCGGTCCCCGGGAGGAGCTGGTCCATCAGTTCCACGATGGTGACCTGCGTCCCGAAACGCTGGTACATGCTGGCGATTTCGAGCCCGATGTAGCCGCCGCCCACTATCAGCATCCTCTCCGGCAGCTTCTCCAGCCCGAGCGCCTCCCTGGAACTTACCACCACTCTGCCATCGAACTCGAGCCCGGGCAGGGAGATTGTGCTGGACCCGGTGGCAATGACGACGCTCTTCGTGGTCAGCTCCTCGGTTCCGCCGTCGGTCCTTACGAGGACCTTGTCCCGTCCCGCGAGCTCGGCTTCGCCCTTGATCACTTCCACCTTGTATCCTCGGCAGAGGGTCTCGATCGCAGCCTCAAGACCACGCACGACCCCGTCCTTCCAGGACTGCAGAGCGGCAAAGTCGATGCTCAGGCCCTCTGCATGTATCCCGAACCTCGCGCCTTCCTTGACCTTGTCATAGGCCCTGGCCACAGTGATGATTGACTTCGATGGTATGCATCCGGCCGTGACACACTCGCCCCCGAGTCGTGACTTCTCGACGAGCACGGTCCTGAGCCCCAGCTGCGAAGCCCGGATGGCGCACACATAGCCGCCTGGCCCTCCGCCGATGACGACGAGGTCTACCTCTCTCAATTGGGACGAATCGTCACTCGGTGCGCAATTCTCCTTAAACCTTCCTCGGGCGCGGACTCAGCGAACGTAGGAGAGCCAGGGCCTGTACTTCTCGGTTCTTCCGTGGATGGCGTCGAGATAGAGCTTCTGAATCTTCTTCGTCACTGGGTACTGGCCGTCACCTATCATCCTCCCGTCAACCTCCCGGATTGGCGTCACGTTGGCGGCGGTCCCGCTGAAGAAGAGCTCGTCGGCCGTGAACAGTTCGTCCTTGGTGAAATCCCTCTCCTGGACCTCCATTCCATTGTCCCTGGCTATCTGGATCACAGACGCCCTCGTCACGCCGCCCAGAATCCCAGCCTGCATCGTGGGCGTATACAGGACGCCATTCCTGACCCTGAAGATGTTCTCGCCAGAGCCCTCGGCGACGTAGCCCCCCAGCGTCAGCAGGATGGCCTCGTCGTACCCTGCGGCGAGCGCATCCGTCTTGGCGAGGATGGAATTGGCGTAGTTCGCCGCGCACTTGGCCTGCGGGGGGAGCATGCGCGAGTCTATCCTCGCCCACGTGGACACGGAACAGCGGATACCCTTCTCCACCCCTTCTTCGCCGAGGTAGGCACCCCACTCCCAGCAGGCGACCGCGCCGATGACCTTGTTCTTCATCGGGTTGACCCCCATCTCGCCGAATGAACTGAAGACGATGGGACGTATGTAGCACGCCTGCATCCCGTTCTCCCTGACGACATCCAAGCAAGCATTGGTGAGCTGCTCCTTGGTGTAGGGAAGGTTCATCCTGTAGACCTTGGCGCCGTCGAAGAGCCGGTCCATGTGCTCCTTCAATCTGAACACCGCGGGCCCTTCGGCCGTGTCGTTGCAACGGATTCCCTCGAACACGGCGTATCCATAGTGCAAGGCGTGAGTGAGCACGTGAATCTTGGCATCGTCCCAAGGGACGAGCTTCCCGTCGAACCAGATTGACTTCGTCGGCTGCAACTTCTGTCGCCCGATTCTTCGTCCCAGAGGCTATTTACTTATCGCTCAGGCCAGCAGCTGGTTGGCCACGGCGGCCCCGACCTCGGAGGTGCTGCTGTTTCCCCCCAGGTCGGGCGTTCTGACGCCAATTTCCAGTGACCGGTTGACCGCCGTCCTGATTGCCGAAGCAGCCGCCTCGCAGCTCGCGTCGCTGCGGGTCCGTGAGAGCCACTCGAGCATCATGGCGCTGGTGAGGATCATCGCGAGAGGGTTCGCTTGCCCTCTCCCTGCTATGTCGGGCGCGGCGCCGTGCACCGGTTCGAATATGGCGGACCTCTCGCCGATGTTGGCGGAGGGCGCCACGCCCAGCCCGCCCACGAGCTGAGCCGCCTCGTCCGAGAGGATGTCGCCGTACATGTTGGTCGTGACGAGCACGTCGAAGGCCTCGGGCATCCTGATCAGGTTCATGGCGGCTGCATCCACCAGCATCTCGCTGAAGGCGATGGAGGGATGATTAGAGGACACCTCGCGGCAGACCCGGGAGAACAGACCGTCGCTCTTCCTGAGCACGTTGGACTTGTGCACAGCGACGACCTTTCGCTGTGCGTTCCTCTGTTCGGCCAGTTCGAATGCGTATCGGGCTATCCTCGCAGAGGCCTCCCTCGTTATCGTGCGCAGCGCGACAACCCCTCCCTCGAACTCGAACTCCATGCCTCGGTACAGGCACTCGGTGTTCTCCCGGACTATCACGAAATCGATGTCGGGCCTCAGCGAAGGCACGTGGGGCAGGCTTTTCGAGGGCCTGATGTTTGCGTAGAGGTTGAACATCTGTCTGAGTCTCACGATGGTCTCCGCCGCTGTGTCGCCAACAGGACCCTTGAGGCATGCGTCGGCGTCCCTGATTGTCGAGAGAGAACCCTGGGGGAGCGCCTCGCCCGTCCGCGCCTTGCACTCATCCCCGGCCGGAGCAGGCCTGACCTCGAACCTGAGGCCGTAACGAACCTCCAGCGCTTCGAGGACCCGCAGGGACGCCGAGGTGATCTCCGGCCCGATTCCGTCGCCCTCGATGCTCGCAATTGTGTAGGTGGTCAACTGGCAACATGCTCCTGGGCTACTGCACCGACGTCTTCAGCTTCTGCCTCAACCTCTCCCTGGCATGGCCGAGAAAGCCGCCTCTCTTCATCTGCTCTATGGCCGAGTCCGTAGCCAGGATGGAGCTCTCTGTCCCCTTGGTCAGGTTCTTCAGCAAGCGAGCGTCCAGGTCGATCACCAGCTCGTCTCCCGAGTCGATCTTGCCGGTGTCACTGACCTGGATGGGCAAGAGCCCGTTGTTGAGAGCGTTTCTGTAGAAGATGTCAGGAAACGACTGGGCCACCACGGCGACCACGTTGTTGTACTTGATGGCGTAGACCGCCTGCTCCCTCGAGCTTCCACATCCGAAGTTGTAGCCGGCCACGATGACGCTCTCCCCGTTGGCCCTGCATGCCGCCCTGAAGGAGGGGTCGTAGTACTCGAAGGCGTGGTCGGCGAAGAACTGCTTGTCCCAGCTCTCCTGCAACAGGGACGCCGGAATTATGTAGTCCGTGTTGATGTCGTCGGCGAATTTCCTGGCCACCTTCCCTCTAGGTTGCAAGTCATTCACCAAGGTACTTCCGCGGGTCGGCTATCCTGCCCTCGACGGCCGTGGCCGCCGCGACGGCGGGCGAGCCGAGGTAGACGAAGGCCTCGGGTGAGCCCATCCTCCCCCTGTAGTTCCGGTTGCTGGTGCTCAGACACCGGTCGCCAGGCGCGAGGATGCCCATGTGTTTCCCGAAACAGGGGCCGCAGTTCGAGGACTCGATGTTGGCCCCGCTCTGCGCCAGCGTGTTGAGTATGCCGTTCTCCATGGCCCAGTTGTACACCCTCCGGCTCGCGGGGATGACGATGAGGTTGGTGTCAGGATGGACCCTCCGGCCCTTCAGGATCCTTGCGGCCACCGTCAGGTCGCTCTTCCGGGCGTTTGCGCAGGAGCCGAGGAAGACCATGTCGATGGGATCGTTGACCTCGCTCACGGATCTTGCGTTCGCCGGAGAGTGCGGGAGCGAGACCGTGGGCTCGATGGTGGAGGCATCTACCTTCACCGACTGGGAGTAGCTGGCGTCTTCGTCGCTCTTCATGATCGTGCGCGACTGCTCGCCGGTGATTGCGTCGCCCTTTCCCGCCAGAGCATTCTCGACGTAGGCCATCGTTGTCTGGTCAGGGTTTACTATCGCCGTCCTGGCACTCATCTCCACGGACAGGTTGCAGATCGTGAACCGGCCGTCCATCTCCATCGAGGATATCGTCGGGCCCTCGTACTCGGCCACCTTCTTGGAGCACCCTCCTTCGCCCATCAGCCCGAGGATGTGGAGGACGAGGTCCTTTGGGTAGACGCCAGACTGGAGTTCTCCCTCGACGTGGAACCTCACGGTCTCTGGGACCGTGAACGAGTAGAGCTCCCCCGTCGCGAGCAGGTTCTCGCCTTCCGTCGTCCCTATCCCGAACGCCAGCGCGCCCAGAGCCCCCTGGGTGCAGGTGTGGGAGTCCGTGGCGACGGCAATCTCCCCCGGAAGGACGAACCCCTCCTCTGAGGCGATTGTGTGCTCGATGCCGTCGCCCTCCTTGTACATCGTTATCTGCTGCTGCCTTGCGAAGTCGTCCATCAGCTTGACTCCGGTGCTCACCATTATCGAGCAGGACGGGACCGTATGATCCGGCATGAACGCGACCCTGGCCGGGTCGAAGACCTTCATGGTCCTCCCCGCGTCCCGATAGACGTCCCCGAAGTCCTTCTGGAAGTTGAGGATGGCGGGCGGCCCGATGACCTCGTTGAAGTACAGTTTGTCGACCGGCAGGGCCTCGATCAGCTCTCCGGCCCCCACGCTCCTGCCGACGGCGCGTGAGAGTATCTTCTCGGTTATGGTAGCGGCCATCCTAGAGCCCCTCGATCGGGCCCGCGTTCTCCTCGGCCACGGGTCCGACTCTCTTTCCGGCGTCGGCCTTCTTGGAGAGCAGCACGTTCGTCGCGGCGACCATGGCCTCCACGCTGGCCACCACGATGTCTCTCTTCATACCTCTTCCCGAGGCCGTGTTCCCGGCGTCATCCTCCACCTTGACGGTCACGTCGGCGACAGCACCCGAGTCACCTGTCAGGGCCTCTAGCCTGTACTCCTTCAGTCTGACCGTCTCCAGGTTGCTGAAGATCTTCTGTATGGCGTTCGCTGCGGCGTCGACGGCCCCGGAGCCGACCTCGGTGGCTTCGTGGAGATGACCGCGGACCAGCAGCCTGACGGTGGCTGTCGGGAGCCTCTTGACGCCCGTCACGACCTCGAGCCCCTCCAACTTCACCAGTTCGTCCTTCTCGGCGCTCCCGCCGCCCATTATCTGGACCGCAATCAGGTAGAGGTCAGAGTCGGTAACGCTGGATCCCTTGTCCCCCATCTCCTTGACCTTGTCGACAATCAGCCTCAGGCTCTCCTCCTTCGGCTTCAGCCCCATCTGTCGGAGCTGCGCCGCGACGCCGTGTCGGCCAGCGTGCTTCCCGGCCTGTAGCCACCTAGTCCTCCCCACCATCGCGGGGTCGAATGGTTCGTAGGTAGACGGGTTGCTGAGTATCCCGCTGGTGTGTATCCCTGACTCGTGGCCGAACGCGTTGTCTCCCACGATTGCCTTGTTGGGCTGGGTCATCACACCCGTCAGGTCTGCCACCAACCGCGATGTCTCGTAGAGAAGCGAGTAGTTGATGTTGGTCCGCCATCCGTAAAGGTTGAAGCCCCCCATCACAAACTCCTCAAGGGATGCGTTTCCGGATCGCTCGCCAATCCCGTTGATGGTCGCGTGCACCTGGTCGGCGCCCGCGAGGACTCCTGCCAGGCTGTTGGCGACCGCTAGGCCATAGTCGTTGTGGCAGTGCATGCTAATCATGATGTCGGATACTGACCGCGCAGCCTTCACGTACTCCGCCGCCAGCTGGGGCGTCGCTATTCCGACGGTGTCGGGTATATCGAAGCGATCCGCTCCCGCATCCGATACCGCCTTAACGACCTGCTTGAAGAACCCCAGGTCTGTCCTAGTCGCGTCCATCGCCGAGAACTCGACCCTGACACCGAAGCCCTTGGCGTACCTCACTGCTTCAGCTGACTTCGCCAGCATCTGTTCTCTTGTGATGTGCAGCTGGTGCTCCAGATGGATGTCAGAAGACGAGAGGAAAACATGCACCCCGTTTATCCCGCACGCCACGGCCGAGTCAATGTCAGCCTTCTCTGCCCGGGCAAGGCCGCAAACCTCCGCCCGCAGACCCGCCCTCGTGATTGCCCGGACAGCCTCCTGTTCGCCCTTCGAGGTGATGGGGAACCCGCCCTCGACTACGTCGACGCCCAGCTTGTCAAGGGCCTGGGCAATCTTGAGCTTCTCCTGGGGCGTCAAAGAGACCCCGGGGGTCTGTTCGCCGTCCCTCAGGGTCGTGTCGAAGATTCTGATCAGACGGGTGCTGGTCACGTCTGGACCTCCCTGGGGAGGGCTGTGACGCCTGTCCGCGCTATGTCCAGCACGCCAGCACCGAGACCCGAGATGAACTCGTCGATTTCCACCGCGCTGCCCACCATCTCGACTACGGCTGAACGGGCCGAAGAGTCGACGATACGGCATGACTGCATCTTCTGGAGGTCGGCGAGTGAAACCTTCTGCGTGTCAACTCGGACCAGGGCCAGCTCTCTGGCGGTAACCTCCTGGAGGCTGTATGTGCGTGCCTCAAGGACGTCGATGACCTTGATCAGCTGTCTGGCCACATGTTCCACATCCGAATCGTCGCCCTCGAGGGTCATGGTCATCCGGACGTCTTCCCCGCCGTTGGTAACCCCGACGGACATCCCGTCGATGTTGAGCCGCATGAGCCGAACCATGTGTACTACCCTGAACAATGTGCCCGGTTTGTTCTCCACGAGCGTCGCCAGTATCTTCGACGACCTCAGAACACTGACAACTCCTTGGACGTTCCGTGGACCGTGTCCTTGATGCCCTTTCCAGGTGGGAGGAACGGGAAGACATCCTCCTCGTGGGAGACCGGCACCTCGATGAGGGTCGGCGAGTCTGCCCTTATGCCCTCCCTCAGAGCATTTCCGAACTCGGCCAGTGACCCGACACGGGTTCCCTGCACCCCGTAGGAGTCGGCGAGCTTCACGAAATCAGGCACGTTCTGGAACCTGCTCCCGATGTAGCGGCGGCTGTACATCATCCGCTGCCACTGTTCGACCATCCCGAGGCTTCTGTCATTCATGATGATTGTGACAACGGGGATCTTCTCCTCCACAGCTGTGCCAAGGGCCTGCTCCGTCATCATGAAACTCCCGTCGCCGTCAAAGTCGACGACGGGAACATTCGGCTTTGCCAATTTGGCCCCTAGGGCAGCCGGCAGCCCGAATCCCATCGTCCCCAGGCCCGTGGATGTGATCCAGGTCCTCGGCTGCAGCACCCGGTAGTGAATCTCGCACCACATCTGATGCCTGCCCACTCCCGTGGTAAGGATTGCCTCCCCGGGCAAGATTTCCCTCATCAGCTTGACGATTCTCGGTCCTGACAGCTCAGCATAGGAGTCCTTGTAGGCCGGAATACCCATCATCTCCTCTCTTATCTGCCTGAGCCGGGCCAGCCACGCGTTGTCTTCGGTCCTCTTCGAGATGCGCCTGACCAGCGCGTTCAGCAGCATAGTGAGCGCACGGTTGGCATCACCGTGAATGGTGAGAAAGACGAGCTTGTTCTTGTTGAACTCTGTAGGGTCGGCGTCCACGTGGATGATCTTCGCGTCGGAAGCGAATTCGCCGAAGTCACCGGTCGAGCGATCAGAGAACCTCACGCCCACCGCCAGTATGACGTCGCATTCCCCGACAATCTTGTTCGCTTCCGCTCTCCCGTGCATACCGATGGGGCCCACAGCGAGCGGATGGTCCTCGGGGAAGACTCCCTTCCCCTGCAGAGTGGTAATCACAGGAGCAAGGAGTAGCTCGGCGACCGCCTTGAACTCGAGTGATGCGTCGGATATCCTGATTCCTCCGCCCCCGAAGAGGAGAGGCCTCTGTGCCTTCACCAGCAAATCGGCAGCCCTCTCGATGTCTTGTGGGTCGACGGGTTGGTTCGGGTTGTATCCTCTGACCTCGACTGAGTCAGGGAACGTAATCTCCGCCTCCTCCTGCTGGACATCCTTCGGCACGTCGAGGATGACTGGACCCGGTCTGCCCGTCTCCGCTATGTAGAAGCTCTTCTTCACGGCGGCGGGAATCTCGGCCGCGCTGAGGGGCTGGAACGCGTACTTTGTCACGGGAGTCAGCACGCCGACCACATCAGTCTCCTGGAACCCACTCTTGCCCGTCATGCTCTTCGGAACCTGCCCGGTTATGGCGACGACGGGCGAGGAGTCAGCGAACGCTGTGGCGACCCCTGTTACAAGGTTCGTCGCCCCTGGGCCTGAGGTGGCAGAGCATACGCCGGCCTTCCCTGTCACCCTTCCATAGGCATCGGCCATGTGAGCAGAGATCTGCTCGTGCCTGACCAGGATATGCCTAATCTTCGAGTCCCAGAGAGCGTCGTAGAAGGGAAGGTTGGCTCCCCCGGGCATACCGAATATGTACTCTACTTTCTCCCTCTCAAGGGCCTCCACGATGGCCCGCGCGCCGGACGTTTTTTCAGGCATTGTAATTGTCACTCGACATTGGAAATCACTCGCTTCGACTCTAGAGCGAGGAGCTCAGAGTAAGACAACCAACGCTACACGCGAAAGAACCGGTGATGTGGTAGCGTTGCTACGTTGCATTGCCATATGGTTGGCTGGCGTTCTATTTAAGATTTGACGGAGTGGAAACCCTTCGACTCTCCTCTTCTACGGATGGCGACCGACGACGGCCATGGGTGACGGGTCAGCCCATGCTCGGGCATCCCGGCGCCGTCGGGCGGGGAGAATGGCAGACTGTCGCCGGGAACACTTCCCACTGGGTAGACTTATATAACGGCCTTATAGGGTGAATACTCGAAGATGATAAACCCCTACGAGATGATTTCGAAGAGCGCCCTCCCGGCATTCAGGGCAATGGTGTCCAAGAGGCTTACCGACAACTATGATTTCACCCAGCAGGAGGTCGCGACGAGGTTAGGGGTTACCCAGGCATCAATCAGTAACTACGCGAGGAAGGCCCGGGGCATGATGGTGAACCTCGAGATCGATCCGAACCTGGCCAAGGCGGCGGACCAGGTAGCCGAGGTGCTCTCCAGGGAGAACCCGAATCAGCGAGAGGTGCTCAGGATGATGACCGAGGTCTGCGACTACATCAGGTTCAATCACGTGATGTGCAGGCTCCACAAGGACCTCGAACCCGACTTCAGGACCGAGGGATGCTACGCGTGTGTGGGCGGGCTCCCGCTGGATAGCAGCCAAATAAAGAAGAAGATCATCGCCTAGGACCAGAACGATTTGGACAGAAAGCCAGAGTGGCTTACGGTCCTGCCCTCTGACGGCGCAAACCACCTGAAACTGAAAGCGCTATTTGAAAACCTGAATCTTCACACGGTCTGTGAGGAGGCGCACTGTCCGAACGTTGCGGAGTGTTGGGGGGGCGGCACTGCGACGCTCATGCTAATGGGCGACATGTGTTCGCGGGCGTGTAGGTTCTGCATGGTGACACCGGGAAAGCCGGCCTCCCCCCTCGACGCGCTCGAACCCGACAATGTGGCGTTCGCCATCTCCCAGATGGACCTGAACTACGTCGTTCTCACGTCCGTCGACAGGGACGACGTCTCCGACGGCGGGGCGTCGCACTTCGCCAAGACGGTACAGAGGATCAGGGAGAGGAGCCCCGGGACGATGGTCGAGGTGCTGATACCCGACTTCCAAAACGACCTAGAGGCGATCAGGACCGTCGTGGATGCACGGCCGGACGTCATAGCACACAACATAGAGACCACCCTCTTCCTGAGCGACCGCGTGAGAGACCCCAGGGCCAATTACTGGCAGTCGCTATCGGTCCTCAGGACTGTGAAGAAGTTGGATCGCAGGATGTTCACCAAGTCGTCCATCATGGTCGGGCTGGGTGAGCGAGAGGAGGAGGTGAGATTGGCCATGTCGCACCTAAGGGGAGCAGGCGTAGATTTCCTCACGATCGGCCAGTATCTCAGACCTTCAAGGAGACACCTTCCCGTGAAGGAGTACGTGAAGCCGGAGACCTTCGAGGCCTACAGGGCGATGGGGGTCGAGATGGGATTCAGGCACGTTGCCTCCGGCCCGCTCGTTAGGAGCAGTTACAGAGCGGGCGAGTTCTTCGCCCGATCCATCGTGCGAAAGGAGAAGACAATCAGCGAAGTCCAGCCCTAGGATTGGAAAGTCTTATCAGATAGAAACCTTGCAAACTCCTAGGTATTCTACCTACATGGAGATGCTGCAAGTAATCAGGGCCGACGGTGGATATGACTCCAAGATGGAGCCGAACCTCCGCGACGAGGACCTCCAGAAGATGTACAGACAGATGCTCGTGATAAGGAGGTTCAATGAGAGGATGCTCCTTCTCCAGAGGCAAGGCAGGATCGCCTTCTTCATAGAGTCCACCGGGCAGGAAGCCTGCCAGATAGGCGGCGCATTCCCTCTCACCCAGAGCGATTGGGTGTACCCGGGCTACAGGGATCCCGGCATGTGTCTCGTGAAGGGCGTCCCGCTCAAGGCCCTTGTGGACCAGCTGATGGCCAATGCAGACGACCCCAACAAGGGCAGACAGATGGGGGTCCACTGGGGCTTCAGAGAGTGGAACATCGTGAGCATGTCCAGCCTGGTCGCCTCCCGCCTCGCCGAGGCCGTAGGAACTGCCTACGCCGCCAAGATCAAGAAGGACAACATAGTCTGTCTCACGAGCTTCGGGGATGGCGCCACCTCCCAGGGTGAGTTCCACACGGCGATGAACTTCGCGGGGGTCTTCAAGGTCCCGCTGGTGTTCTTCTGCGAGAACAACCAGTACGCGATATCCATGCCTGTGAGGCGTCAGACGGCGAGCGAAAACATCGCGGTCAAGGCGGAGGCCTACGGCTTTGAGGGTGTGCTTGTGGACGGCAATGACGTCCTGGCGGTGTACAAGGCCACGAAGGCGGCAGTGGACAAGGCCAGGTCTGGGGGCGGCTCGACGCTGATAGAGGCCGTCACGTACCGGCTCGGAGGGCACTCCTCGTCGGACGACCCCACGAAGTACAGGACGCCCGAAGAGCTGGAACTCTGGAAGACCCGGGATCCGATAAAGCGGTTCAGGGCGTACCTGACGACCAAGGGGCTGCTGACCCAGCAGGAGGACAGGAAACTGCAGGACGAGGTCGACCTGGAACTGGTCAGAGTCATCAAGGAGAGCGAGAAGATCCCACCCCCCGCGCACCTCTCGATGTTCACGGACGTCTACGCAGAGATGCCATGGCACATCAGGGAGGAGGCCGATGAACTCACTCGGGAGGGCCCCTAGATGGCCGTGCTGAACATAGTCCAGACTGTGAACCAGACGCTCCGCGACGAGATGCGCCGCAACGGGAACATGGTCATCCTGGGGGAGGACGTCGGAAGGAACGGGGGAGTATTCAGGGCGACCGAGGGGCTCTTCGATGAGTTCGGCGGGGAGAGGGTCGTTGACACGCCTCTAGCCGAGGATGCCATCGTGGGTATGGCAATAGGGATGGCGCTTTACGGGCTTCAGCCCGTGGCGGAGATCCAGTTCATGGACTTCATCTACCCCGCGTTCAACGAGATAGTCAGCGAACTGGCCAAGCTCAGGTACCGGTCTGGAGGTCATTACCCTGCCCACGTGGTCATCCGCACCCCCTACGGCGGCGGGGTGAAGGGCGGCCACTATCATTCCCAGTCCACCGAGGCCTACTTCATACACACTCCCGGGCTGGTCGTCCTTGCGCCGTCGACCCCGGCAGATACCAAGGGCCTCCTCCTGGCGGCGATGCGCTCGCCCGACCCTGTTATCTTCCTCGAACCGAAGAGAATCTACAGGACGCTGAGGGAAGAGGTCCCCGCCGAAGACTACCTTGTCCCCATAGGCAAGGCCAGGGTGGTCCAGGAGGGGAGGGACGTCACACTCGTGAGCTGGGGGGCCATGGTCCAGACCTGCACCGAGGCCGCGGCCCTGGCCGCCAAGGAGAAGCTGAGCGTCGAGCTGATCGACATGCGGTCGCTTCTCCCCTTCGACATCGAGACGGTGCTTCAGTCCGTGAGGAAGACCGGGAGATTGGTGATCGCCCACGAGGCCACGAAGATTGCTGGCTTCGGCGCCGAGATTTCCGCCCAGGTCAGCGAGAGGGCCATCGACTCGCTCAGGGCCCCGATCGTGAGGGTCACGGGCTACGACACGCCCTTCCCGTACGGGCTGGAGAACATGTACATACCCTCACCAGAAAGAATACTTAGAGCAGTCAGAAAGGCTTCGAGCTACTGATTCGCCTTGGTCCAGTACGAGTTCAAGCTACCAGACATAGGCGAGGGAGTCGCCGAAGGCGAGATTCTCAAGTGGCTTGTTAGGGAGGGCCAGGTCGTGAAGGAGGACCAGTCCCTGGTCGAGGTGATGACGGACAAGGTCAACGTCCAGATTCCTTCTCCCAGAGACGGGACGGTGACGAGAATCCTGGCAAAGGAGGGCGAGGTCGTCAAGGTGGGCAGCACCATACTCGTGATCGACGCGGAAGAATCCGTCACTTCCACGACGCCAGGGCCACAGCCGTCCCCAGCACCCGACCGCGTCCTCGCTACCCCGGCCACTCGGAGACTTGCAAGGGAAATGGGCGTAGATATCGCTCAGGTGAAGGGGACAGGCCCCAACGGCCGGGTGACCGAGGACGACCTAAGAGGCGGGCCTTCCCTGGCTGGGCAGGCGACGGAACCAGCCCCCCCGACACCAGGGGACCGCATCGCACTCCGTGGAGTGAAGAAGGCGATGGCCGAGAAGATGTCAAAGTCGATTCACACGACGGCGCAGGTGACGCTTGTCGACGAGGTTGACATGACAGAACTGGTTCTTCTCAGGGAGGCCTTCAGAGGCAGCGCCGACAAACGGGGAGTGAAGCTCACGTTCCTGCCGCTAATCATCAAGGCCGTCGTTCCTGCGCTGAAGGAGTTTCCCTATGTCAACTCCACGCTGGATGAGGGCAGCGGCGAGGTAGTTCTGAGAAAGCAGTACAACCTGGGCATCGCCACCGACACTCCCGCCGGGCTCATGGTGCCGGTGCTGAAGGACGCAGACAAGAAGGACATCTTCCAGCTGTCTGCAGAGATAGAGAAGCTGGCGGGGGCGGCCAGGGCCGGCGAGCTGGGCCTGCAGGAGGTCCAGGGATCGACGTTCACGATAACGAACCTCGGCTCCATAGGGGGGCTCTTCGCGACCCCCATAGTCAACTACCCCGAAGTCGCCATACTGGGCACGCACAGAATCTCCAAGAGACCGGTCGTGAGGGATGGGAGAATCGAGGTCAGGGACATGATGTACCTATCTCTGAGCTTCGACCACAGAGTGATGGACGGGGCCTATGGTGCGAGGTTCTTGAACAGGGTCATCGACATCATCCAGGACCCCAAGAAGATCCTCTCCGAGATACTCTGATCTCAGGCCTGGACCAGCGTCTCGGTGCTCCTGACGCCGCGGAGTGAGTTGATGCCACCGGTCAGTTTCCTGACTTCAGGGTAACCGGAGGACTCGACGAACGCAACCACGTCATATCGCCCGTATGCGGGGAAGGCCTTCCTGACGCCCTTGAGCGATTTCGTCCTCTCGAGGACGGCGTCGGTCTGCAGCGGGACCGTCTTGATCAGGATGCACGCGCTGAGGGCCATCTCTCAGTATCCCTCGATTTCGGGCAGCGTCTCCGTGAAGACCACCCCGGAGAGCCTGTTCGCCTGCAGGATGGCGTGCGCCAGCGCCTTGCCGTTGGCGGCCTCGAAATCCGCCACGATGTCATAGCGGCCGAGTACGGAGAAGGCGCTCTTGACCTGGGGAATCTGCTTCAGATTCTTGGCGACGGAATCGAACTTCCCTCGCTCTGCCCTTATCAGCACACACGCGGATATCAACTTGACCGAGGATTGGCGCCCGGCCTAGCTAATAAACGGTTCCGGGGACCGGAACGGCCAGAAAGCGGCCAGGGGGATACCGTCACCCCTTGCGCCTGTAGACGACTTCGCGGGCCGAGCCGCGGAGCGCTGGGTTTCCGCCACCCTCGGCGATGACCTTCATCGCCCTGTCGGCGTCCAGAATTTCCATGGGTGCCACGGCAGTGACCCCCCTATGGAACAGCGAGGGAGGGAAGAGGCCGGCAGACGGGCCCAGCATGATGACCTCCCGCGCGTTCTGGCTCAGCTCCAGGATGCGATCCGTCGTCCCATTACAGAGCGTGGCGCCCGTGAGAAAGACCACGTCGCCTCTGGGGATGACCACTTCAACGGCGGTGTCGGGGAAGGTCTCCCTGTCCCTCAGGCCAATGCTCCTCTCAAGAACGAGGACCTCCTTCACCAGAGGCCTGAGCTTCTCGACACTGGGGCGCATGTTCCCCACCATCACGACTGTGTCGGTCTTCCGTAGCTTCGTTAGGCCCACAACGTCTCCGTGTTCTCTGAGGATGTCGTCGCCCAGGGTCCTTATCGCAAGCTGCGAAAGCGCATTCAGGGTGGCGATTCCCACCACGCGCTGGCTGAGGTCCCAGGACTGGGCCATCTCAGCGAGCTCGCTCACCGGCAAATCGGTGAGGAATCCCGCCCTGGAGAAGAGACTACAGCTTTCGCGGGAGAACTCCTCCAGAGGAGTATTCGCAAGACCTATGTCGTCAGTTGAGAGCCTGACCGCCGTGTAACTGACGCCCATTACCAGCTCCTTAACGGTGACACCCGCCAGACTCCTCCCCAATCGTCTCTGAACATCTGCTAGCGTGTCTCTCATGAGGGTGCCCGGCACGGTCTCACCGCGCCACGGGTTCCCGGGCTCCAGAAGGCGCTGCTGGCCGCGTCTGCCCAATCTCAACGTGCGCCGCCGCATATGGGGCTCTAGGCACGGTCATCGGGATTAGACTCCCCGGAGCCTGCCCTCCGGCTTGACAATCTGCACCCAGACCCCACAGCACTCTTTCTCGACCGTCCCTGCCACCGATGAGGCGGCCAGCTCTGCCTCTAGCTGGCCAGGTCTGAACTTGGGCCGCTTCATCCCTGTCAGGAATTTCTCTCTGCTGGATTTCAATTCCTCATTTGTAGAAAACGCCTCGAAGACACGAGACTTGATCTCTGCGGTCCCGAACCCACCACCAACATATCCGACGCCCCCCGGCCTCAGAATCCTGCATATTTCCCGGAATGCGCTGCTGCGGTCCGCCCAGAATGGAAGGGAACCCCGGCTGACCACGAGGTCCACCGAGCCGTCGGCGAAGGGCATCCTGATGACATCGGCGGTGACCGCCCGGACCCGGGAGGAGAGGCCGGCCTCAGCTATGTTCCTGATGGCCACTTCCGTCATCCCCTCCTGGAGGTCCAAGGAGAAGACGCGCAGCCTGGTGATGCGAGCCATTTCAATGGCCAGAGAACCTGGCCCGGAGCCCACGTCAACGCAGATGCCTCGGGTTATGCCGAACTTCTGTTTGATGAAGCGTGCAAGATATGGGTAGATGGGAGCGAAGGCAAGCTTGGCGACCTTGTCGAACTCCTGGGGGTCTGCGTTCTGCCGGCCCCTGGGCGAACTCATCTTGAGAGCGCCTTCGGGACGATCTCGCCGGGACAGACCCTAGAATCGAGCATTCCACCGCTCTGGCTTAGTTTCTTGAGCACCATCTCTGGCTTGACCACCTGGACCCCTCCCAGAAAATCTGCGCCATAGTCGAGCAGGACCCGGCTCATGCACGTACTGGGCCCCAGAACAACGGTGTACGCCTTCGCCGAGCGGGAGCACTCCAGCAGCCTTTCCAGGGACTTGTTGATGAGCGCAGAGCCGGTGATTATGACCATCTCGCATTCGGGGATGACCGACTCGGCCGCGGTGTCGATGATGACCCCCTGGGCCGGGTTGAGGAGCGCCGGATCGAGCTCGAACGTCCACATCTCCTTCGCCAGCTTCCTAAGCTGGTCGTTGAACGGGAAGTGGCCGACCACCGCCACCTTCTTGCCTTTGCCCTCCTTCAGCATGAGTTCCCCCGCGTTGACGTCGGTCGCGGATTCACAGTCGATCATGGAGTTGATAGCTGCGACGCCTATGCTCGCCTCGATGAGGTTCCAGGACCTGGAGTACTCGGCGAGCTCCAGTGTGGTCTTCTCGGTCAGGTGACCCATGTCACGGGTGTAGTTCCCGTGGACCACCGGAATCCCGTAGGTCTTGGCCAGTCCACAGTACCTCCCCCAGACGCCCGTCCATGAGACTCCCACCCGGACGTCCGAGGTGGGCGTCTCGTTGCCTCGAACGGAGGCGATGAGGTCGTCTATCAGCTTCATCATGGTGCTCGCGCCGCTCCGGTCACGTCACTTCCTCTGGCTACCGGACTGTAGTATGCACCATGGGCACAGGGTCTACAGAGGAGCATCCCCTCCACCGAGACGCCCCTGTTGTCCATGATGATTTCGCCGCACCTGCTGCAGGGAACCCTGGAGCGGGGCTTGCCTGGGAGGTCGTCCTCATTCACCTTCACCTCCACTTCTTCTATCCTCACTAGCTTCTCCTCAGAGCTCGTCTTCCAGTGTTCGATTATGTCTCCGATTTCTTCAGTCGACTGGCGGGGGCTCACGCGGACCGCACTGCGTGACGAATGATCGTACAGTACGGCCGCGAACTTGCCATAGTCAACGTACTTCAGGCTCCTGTGCCCCAGGGAGCAGCCGGTCACTGCCTGTATCCCGTCCGCCATGCATCGGTCGACCTCGACGAAGACTATGAGATCGCGGTTTCGCTTGTTGGGGTCCAGCTTCAGGGCCCTCATGCCGGCCAGGCCGAGCACAGTTCCCATCACCAGCCCAGCGCACACGTCGCCGTGGAGTACGCCGGCCTTCTCTAGGAACTTCTCAGTTTCTTCTTGCATTTGTCAACCTCTCCAGCAGGGCGACCTTCTCCTGAGAGCGCTCGCCATCGTCCCCGAGTGGCACGCAGATCCTGCGGCGGGCAGGGGACTCTAGGTCCATGATTCTGACCTTCACCCCGTATATCCGCTCCATGCGATCCTCTGTGATCACCTCGTTGGGCGAACCGACCGCCAAGAACATGTTGTCTTTCATAATCGCAACTTTGCTGCACGCCATGAAGGCGTGATCTGGGAAGTGCGAGGTCATGACGACGGGCAACCCGGTGGAGGCAAGCTTCTCGACGGTGTGGAGGAGGCGGACCTGATTGCCAAAGTCCAGATGGGAGGTGGGCTCGTCCAACAGGAGGAGTGCTGGTTGCTGTGCGAGGACGCGGGCGAAGATTACCAGCTGCATCTCGCCTCCGCTCAGCTGGTTGTAGGGCCGGTCCCTCAGGCTCGTTATACCCATTGCCTCGATCGCCATCTCGGCTATCTCTTCGTCCTTCCTCCCGGGTGACTCCAAGAAGTCCAGGTGAGGCGCTCTGCCAATGAGCACGGCGTCAAGCACGGAGAATGGGAATGTCGGCTGATGTAGCTGTGGGATGTAGCCGACTATCTTCGCGATCTCGCGCCGCCCCATCTTGTCAATGTCTTGGCCGTCCAACCACACGTGACCCCTGCTCAGCCTGAGGAGTCCAATCAGGCACTTGAGAAGCGTCGTCTTGCCGCAGCCGTTGGGGCCGAGGATGCACATCACTTCGCCCCTGTCGAGGGAGAATCCCACGTCCCTGAAACCCGCCTCCTGGGCTCCACCGTAGTGGAACTCCGCCTCCTCGACCCTGAGCATCAGGCCCATCCCCAACGTCCCTTCCTGAGGAGATACAGAAAGAACGGGGCGCCGATGATTGCGGTGAGGATTCCTATTGGGATCTCTTCGGGAGCCGCGGTGCGAACGATGTCGTCGATGATTAGCAAGTAGGACGCGCCCAGCAGCACTGACACGGGTAGCAACACCTTGTGGTTCGGCCCGACGAGCATCCGACCGATGTGAGGGATGACGAGTCCCACCCAGCCTATCATGCCGGTGATGCACACGGCCGCGGCCGTCACAACGGTCGAGCAGATGATGATCACAGCGCGAAGTCTGTTGGTGTTCACTCCCAGGGCCATTGCCTCCTCCTCGCCCATGGCGACCACGTTGATTCTCCAGCGGATCAGCAGCAGGATGGCTACCCCTCCCAGCATCGGAACCGCCGCCACCCTTAGCTCGCCCATGGTAACGGCGCTCAGGCTCCCCATCAGCCAGTAGATGATCGTAGGCAGCTGGTTCTGGGGGTTCGCCATGTACTCGGAGAGCGAGAGTATCGCCATGAAGAGCGACTCGATGGCTATGCCTGCCAGGATCAGGCTGAGGGTCGGATTGCCCTGCACCTGCCTGCTGATGAAGTACGTCAGCCCTACGGCCAGCATCGCGAAGCAGAACGCCCAGACCTGTATCATCACATTCGGCTCGGAGAGCAGGATGGCCAGGGCGGCGCCGACGCTCGCGCCCGCAGCCACTCCAAGAATGTCCGGCGAGACGAGCGGGTTACGGAAGAGTCCCTGAAAGGAGGCGCCTGCGATTGAGAGGCTGCCTCCCACAAGGAGCGCAGCCAGAATCCGCGGGAGCCTGATCTCGATGACCACCGTGTTGTCAATGGCGGGCCAGGTCTGCGGAATTGAGATTATCTTGGACAACAGTATCTTCACTACCTCCTCGATTGGAACCGGGTACCGTCCTATGCCGAGTGAGGCGACGGCCGAGACGACGGTCAGTATGAGCAGAAGGAAACCGATGGAAGTCTTGTGGGCGCCACGACCCTTCTTGGCCGTCTCCGCCTGCGACTTCGCCACCGTGCCGGCGGGGGCTTCGGCCACCGGGGTCCCTGTGGGAGCGCTCTCAGAGGCAGAATCTCGGGGAGCTCTCGCGGGGGACAACCTCCAAGAGACGACGCCCGCTCGGACCCGGAGCGCCAGCAATCTCACTCCGGCCGGACGTCGTCCCTTGCTTTGCTCCGTCAAGCGGGGCCAGCTATCCGCCAGCTAGTCTATTGGCCTGGCCCACCAGACAGCAGCGAGGCCACTTCAGTGCTGTTGAGGTTGTAGTGCATGAACTGGGTGTAGAAGGTCTGCACCTCACCCGACAGGTTCAGCGAGGACGTCTGGGTGGGATACAGGAGGTGTATCATCCAGTACATCCCCACTATCTGCATCGGACCCGGCGGCCCGTCGAACCAGGAGAAGGGGTTGTCCGGCCTTACGTAGACCTGCTTGTTCTTCACGGCGTTGATGCTGCTCCAGGTGGTGTTGGACATTACAGTCGCGTAGAGGTTTGCCTGGCTGCCCCGGCCTATGATTATCATGTCGGGGTTCCAGGTGAGGATCTGCTCGGGATTGACGCTGGCCATCCCGTAGCCGGGGAGGAGCTGGACGTTCGCGACATTGATTCCTCCGCACCACGCCAGTAGCTGGGTGTGCATCGAGCCCAGTGGGTCGGTGCTAAGCCCGTTGCTGCCCTCGGCGTAGTACACGGTCACCCTCTGGCTGACGGGGATCTGGCTGACTATGGAGGTCGTGTAGTTCATCGCGCCCTCGTAGAAGCTCACGAGCTTCTGGGCCTGCGCCTGTACGCCCAGCAGGTTGCCCACGAAGGTTATGGCCGCGGCGTAGGTCGTCACGTTATCGGCCCAGGTGGGGCTGAGCTCAACCACTGGAATGGGTGAGAAGTCCTGTTGAAGGGTGGCGATGCTAATCGCGTTGTCCTCCTGGGCGTCAAGTATAACCGACGGTCTCTCGCCAATGAAGGTCTCGAAGTTCCCGACCTGGGTGCCAAACCAACCTCCGACCACTGGCAACCCGGTCATGTTGGTCGGCACGAGCGGCGGGAAGGCCTCTCCCGAAGATGGCGCGCCGTTGTAGGTGAAGCTCAATCCGGCCATCGCCGATGGGTCCAGCATGTAGACGAGTTCCATCTCCACGGGACCGGTGGTGAGCACCCGCGTGATGTCCGTGGGCACCGTTACATTACGTCCAGTCATGTCGGTGATGACACGAGTCGTCGGTGTCGTGGCAGTGGAAGTGGACGTCGATGTCGTCGTGACCGTGACCGTCGAGCGCATGAGTGCAGGCACTGCCACGAATCCCACACCCACCAGAACGATCACAATAACCGCAACGCTTGCTATCAGGAGATTTCTTTTCAGTTTGATTCACCGAGTCGTCACTCTCCCGATGCTTTTTGAGGGTTGGTAATGAGTTTCGCTTACACCTCGGACTGCAGCAGAGCCTCCTCCGCCGAGGCGGCGGCCAGAACAGCTTAATGCGCTATAGAGCGACGAAGTACGAACCGTAGAAGCACGGATAGCAGAAGACCTCGTTGTCTCTGCTGATGCCCTTCCCGTCCATGATCACCTCGCCGCACCTGGCGCACACTTTCCTGGGCTGAAGCCTGTTCTGCAGCAGAAGCGCCCTGGCCGTCACCTTGACTTCCCGGCAGTCGAGAAGCTCCTCCTTTGGCATCCTGAGGAATGCGTTCTTCTGGATTTCTCGCTCGAGCTGGGAGGACTCCTCCACGGCCTGACCCTCTTTGATGAGCCCCTGCTTCAAGCCCAGCTCGACAGCCTGGGCCTGGAACTCGGGCCTGGTAGCGACACGGAAGCCCCTTCCAGACACGCCGTCATAGAACACCGCGGCCGACCGGCCGTAGTCGAACACCCTGAGCCTCCGACTTCCTGCGCTGCAGCCTGTGGCCACCTGGATTCCATCTGCGGTACAGTTGTTTGCCTCCACGACGACCATGAGACTATCGCGCTTCTTCTTGTCGACCACGTCGAGGAGCTCCAGGCCGCGCAGGCCCATCCTCACACCCAGGGGGATTCCGAGGCACATGTGCCCTCTGAGTCTGGCGGCCTCCTTGAACAGACTTTCCATATCTTCAGTTTCCGGGACCATTACCATCGGCACAAGGTCCTCGAAGTACTGGGTTATTCTCTCTTCGCAATCGCGGGCGTTTACCTCGCCTTTCGCAGAGGCGAACCACCAGCTTCAGTCAGTCTTCAGCAAGAGAGACCCGTCCTTACCTATCGCCACCCTCACCGAAGAAACGAAGTGATGACCGCGGATCTTGGTCCTGCATTTTGAGCGGAGGGCCGCAAGTACGTCGTCGGCGGACTTGATGAGCTTGACCTCGAGGACGTCTGCCCTCTGGATGATCATGGTGACGCCCTCGAAGACGCACGTGCCCGTCGGTATCAGCATCTCGCCTGTTGCGTCCAGATCCTGGAGCGCAGCAAGCGTGGCCTTGGCAGCTTTTATCTTGAGTCCTGCCCGATGCTCGATTTCGCTTATGTTCTCCCTGGACGTGTTCAGCTTCTTGGCCAGCTCAGCCTGGGTGAGCCCGGCGGCTCTGTAGCGTATGATCTCCCACTGGCGCTCCGTGAGAATCGTGCTATGGTATGCCTTCCCCTTGGCCAAGTCGCGCTTCGGAGTTGGCGGTGCTGATATGAGGATTGTGGTGCAGCTCCAGGAGGGGGCAGGCGCCCTAGACGGCAGAACCTACCCTGTCACTTGGCGTCTGGGAGATCGGGGCGCCGCTTAGTCTTGAACCTGTGTCGAGCTGAATCAGGCGCACATTCCCGGCGGAAACTTCACAGGACTGGTCAGGAGACTTCGTCGCCGGGCCACATCATCTTCCGCAGCCTCCTGCCCACGACCTCGATCTGATGCTTGTCAAGTTCATCCATGTACTTGTCGAACGACTCCGACCCCTCCTTCTCGTAGGTGTTGACCCATTCAGCGGCGAAGGTCCCGTCCTGAATCTGCTTCAGCACCGTCTTCATGTTCTTCTTGACATTCTGGTCGATGGCGACCTTGCCGCGGGTAAGGCCGCCGTACCTGGCTGTCTCGCTCACCCTCCGGTACATCCCGGCGATTCCGTAGCGCTGGACGAGGTCTACGATGAGCTTCAGTTCGTGCAGACACTCGAAGTAGGCACCCTCGGGGCTGTACCCGGCCTCGACTAGCGTCTCGAACGAGTTCTTCACCATGTTCTCGACCCCCCCGCAGAGGTCCACCTGCTCGCCGAACCAGTCCGTCTCGACCTCCTCTCTGAACGTCGTCTCCAGTATGCCGGCCCTTGAGCACCCCGTCGCCTTAGCCATGGCCAGTATCCGGTCCCACGCCCTACCGGAGTAGTCCTTCTCGACGGCCACCAGCGCGGGTGTCCCGAAGTTCTGGAGGTACAGTTCACGCACCCTCTGGCCCGGAGCCTTTGGAGCGAGCATGATGACGTCTGCGGTCTTCGGCGGAGTGATCCACTTCCAGTGGATGGCCGCCCCGTGCGAGAAGGAGAGAGCCGCCCCCTTCCGCAGGTTCGGAGCAATCTCCTGCCTGTAGATGCTGGCCTGCTGCATATCGGGGGCCAGGACGTGGACTATGTCCCCTTTCTTCACGGCCTCGGCGACCGTCATCACCCTGTGACCTTCCTTGCTGGCCTTCTCCCAGCTCTTTCCCCCCCGGCGCAGACCCACAATCACCTTGAGACCCGAGTCCCTCATGTTGCTCGCCTGCGCGGACCCCTGAATGCCGTAACCGATCACCGCGATGGTCTCACCCTTGATGGGGTCAAGCGACAGCTCCTCGTCGTGCCAGATTCTGACCATGATTCTTGCGAACCTGCGTCAGCGGCTGCGGATATAAGCCTAGGCGGGCCGAAAATGGGTTCTGGTAACTTGGCTGGAGGTCATGCCTGCTCGGAATCCTCCCTGTTAACTGACTGGAGACGGGAGGATTCGCCAACCTCGCCTCCAGCGAAGTTACCAGTTCCCGAAAATGGCGCATTTCGCTTATATGCACCTCGTCGCGTGAACGTGCCAGATTCCAATGATGGGGATTGTGCGCAACAGGCTGACCGCGGGGGTTGAAAGGGCGCCACAGAGGGCCATGCTCAGGGCCATAGGACTCACGGATGAGGACCTTGAACGGCCGATAGTGGGCATCGCAAATACCTGGGTCGAGGCTCAGCCCTGCAACTACCACCTGCGGGAGCTCGCCCAGAAGGTCAAGGAGGGCGTCCGCGACGCCGGAGGGACACCGCTAGAGTTCAACACGATAGCCGTGAACGACGCCATAGGCATGGGCCACGAGGGCATGAAGGCCTCGCTCATCAGCAGGGAGGTCATAGCGGACTCCATCGAGCTGGGCGCGGTGGGATACCAGTTCGACGCCCTCGTGACGATCGGCGGCTGCGACAAGACCCAGCCGGCTTGCGTGATGGCCATGGCCAGGACCAACCTGCCCAGCATCTACCTCTACGGTGGGAGCATCCCGCCCGGAGAGTGGAACGGCAAGAGGGTGACCATACAGGACGTCTTCGAGGGGGCGGGGGCGGTCTCGAGGGGAGCGATGACGGTCCAGCAGCTCCATGACCTGGAGTGCAGCGCCTGTCCGACATACGGCGCATGTGGCGGGATGTTCACTGCGAACACCATGTCATCGGCCATAGAGGCTATGGGTCTCACGGTCCCCAATTGTGCCGCACCGGTGGCGCCCAGCGAGCTCCGGATGCAGAAGGCCTACGAGAGCGGAAGGGCAATCATGAAGATACTGGAGTCGAACACCAGGCCCAGGGATGTCCTGACCCGAAAGGCCTTCGAGAACGCCATCGCCGTCGTCGCGGCCATGGGCGGGTCGACCAACGCCGTCCTCCACATGCTCGCCATCGCCTTCGAGGCTGGAGTTCCGCTCGCCCTGGACGACATCGAGAGGATGGGTGCGATGGTCCCAGAACTCGCGGACCTGAAGCCGGCTGGGAAGTATGTGATGTCCGACGTCGATGTGGTCGGAGGGGTGCCCGTCGTAATGAAGTTGCTCAGCGAGGCGGGGCTGTTCGACGCCGATGTGAGGACCGTGACCGGAGAGACCTTCCGCGAGCGCCTCGAGGGGGTCACCTACCCTGCGGGTCAGGACGTCATACACACCCTGGCTGACCCTGTGAGGAGCAACGGAGGCTTCGCCGTACTGAGGGGGAATCTGGCGCCCGAGGGGAGCGTACTGAAGGTGACCGGCGCGTCGAGGAACACGCATAGGGGGCCCGCCAAGGTCTTCAACAGGGAGGAGGATGCGTTCAACGCCATAATGGAGAAGAAGATAGTCCCCGGCGACGTGGTCGTCGTGCGCTACGAAGGGCCCAAGGGCGGGCCCGGGATGAGAGAGATGCTCGTGGTCACGGCGGCGATAGTCGGGCAGGGCTACAAGGACTCCGTGGCGCTGATAACCGACGGAAGGTTCTCGGGTGCGTCCCACGGCCTGATGATAGGGCACGTCTCTCCGGAGGCCGCTGTGGGCGGGCCCCTAGCCCTGCTCAGGGATGGTGACGTCGTGAACATAGACGTGGAGAAGAGAACGCTCAGCGTCGAACTCCCCGAGGCCGAGCTCGAGGAGAGAAGGAAGGACTGGAAGGCTCCCGCCCCCCGCTACACGCACGGCGTATTCGCCAAGTACGCGAAGCTCGTCACCTCCGCTTCGAAGGGCGCTGTCTGCGTCGTCTGAGACGAGATATCGGCCGCCCGCCAACGTTATCTCCTAGGAAGAAGGGACGAGCGTTCGAGTGTGGTTTTGGGGTGAGCGAGGCCAACATCTTCCAGCTCTTCTCTCCGCCGCTGAGCAGGGCGCTGCAGGAGAAGGGCTTCGTTTCGCCGACCGATCCCCAGATGAAGCTCACCCCCCTCGTGATGAGCGGGAGGAACGCTCTCCTCATGTCACCTACGGGGACCGGCAAGACCGAGGCTGCCTTTCTCCCGATACTGGACAACATGATCCGCAACGGCCTGGCGAGGACCAAGGGGATCAAGCTGCTCTACATCACTCCGCTCAGGGCCCTCAACAGGGACATGCTCGAGAGGATGAAGTGGTGGTGCAAGAGGTTCGACATCCGCCTGGGTGTCAGGCACGGTGACACCACGACAGCGGAGAGGGCGAGCCAGAGCATGGTCCCCCCTGACATCTTGATCACCACGCCGGAGACGCTCCAGGCGATGCTCACGGGAAGGAGGATAAGGGAGGCCCTGGGGTCGCTAAGGTGGGTGGTCGTGGACGAGGTCCACGAGCTCGCGGAGGACAAGAGAGGGAGCCAGCTCTCGATAGCGCTCGAGAGGCTCAAGAGGACGTCCGGGAGGGCATTCCAGATTGTGGGGCTCTCGGCCACGGTCGGCTCGCCAGAGACCATCGCCAAGTTCCTCGTAGGGCAGTCGGGCGAATGTGAGGTGGTCAGAGTCCCGGTCGAGAAGAGCCTTGAACTCACGGTTACGCGTCCGGAGCCGACCGCCGATGACAAGGTCCTCGCAGACGCGATCTTCACCTTCCCTGAAGTCGCGGCCCGTCTCAGGGTAATCAGGGAGGTAGTCGAGTCATACAGGTCGGTGCTGATCTTCACCAACACGAGGAGTGAGGCCGAAGCGCTGGCAAACAGGTTCAGGGTCTGGGACCCCAAACTGCCCATAGGAATCCATCACAGCTCCCTCTCGAGGGCGACCAGGGAGGCAGTCGAGAAGAACCTGAGGGAAGGGAACGTCCGGGGAGCCATCTGCACGAGCAGCCTCGAACTCGGGATAGACATAGGGTTCCTCGACTACGTAGTCCAGTACAACTCGCCCAGGCAGGTATCGAGGCTGATACAGAGGGTCGGGAGGAGCGGGCACAAGATAGGTCAGACCTCGAAGGGCCTGATCATAACGCAGGACTCCGACGACACGCTGGAGGCCATGGTGCTCTGCAGAAGGTCGCTTCTCGGGTTGCTTGAGCCGCTGGTCCCCTTCAAGAACGCCAACGACGCGGCCATCCACCAGATCGCCGGCCTGCTCATCGAGAGCAGCTCTTGGAGGTTGGAGGACCTGTACACACTAATCAGGAGCGCATACCCATACTCCACCCTCAGCCTGGAGGGCCTGAAGAGCATGCTGGGATACATGAGCGACAGGTACCCCAAGCTGCTGCACTTCACCGAGGGTGAGGACATAGTGAAGAGGGCGAGAGACTTCAAGCCACTGTTCGACTACTACTTCGAGAACCTCTCCATGATACCCGACGAGAAACAGTACGTCGTCATAGGAGAGGGGGACAAGCCTGTCGGTGTGCTGGACGAAGCGTTCGTCTCCGAGTACGGGCAGGTCGGGGTGAAGTTCGTGGAGGCGGGAAGGTGCTGGAAGATACTCGAGATCTACGAGAACAGGGTCTACGTGGCTCCCGAGGAGGACCCGACTGGCGCGGTGCCGAGCTGGGTAGGCGACGAGATACCCGTGCCCCTGGACGTGGCCCTGGAGGTGGGTGCAATCAGAAGAGAGTACGCCGAGCAACTCTCCGACTCCCAGGGGGAGGCCTTCATGGAGCAGTTGTGCAGGATGTACCCGATAGACGTCCACGCTGCTTCCGAGTCCCTCAAGGAAGTGGTCGAGCAGCACTCGTTGGGCCTACCCATTCCCTCTGACAGACTCGTCACAATAGAGCGATGGGACAGATATGTGATCATCCAGTCCTCGTTCGGGCACAAGGTCAACCGTGTCCTTGCGAGGGTCGTCGCCCATGCGCTCTCCGAGAGACTCGGCCAGTCCGTCGCGGTGCACCAGGACCCCTACAGGATGATATTGGAGGTGGACGTTTCACCGGAGCTTGTGCAGACGACGCTACAGGAGCTCGTCGACAAGGACCTGGGGCAACTCGCGCGGGTCGCCGTCGAGCGGTCGGGCATGTTCAAGCGGCGCCTCATCCACGTCGGCAAGAAGTGCGGCGCCATAGCAAAGGAGGCCGACTACGCCAGCGTCTCCATCTCGGGCCTGATGGAGGCCCTGAGGGGGACGCCAGTCTACGAAGAGGCGATGACCGTGATCTTCCACGACGACTTTGATGTGCAGGCGGCCCAGGAAGTGCTTCTCAAGATCAGGAATAAGGAAATCGCCGTCGAGCTGATAGAGGCTGACAGCATCAGCCCCCTGGCCCGGATAGGAGTCGAGGAGGTGAGCAGGAGGGGCGAGATCGTCTCCCCCGAGAGGCTCAGGGCAATCATCAGACAGTCGACCGAAGCTCGGGTCCTGGACAGTTTCCTGATCGCCGTATGCACAGACTGCTGGGAGTACATCGAACCGAAGAGAATCGGAAGCGTGGAGCTCGGCGCCTGCCCCCGGTGCGGGCAGGACTCCATCGGCTTCTCGACGGAGTCCTACGAGACGGTCTTCAGCCTCGCGCTGAAAGCCAGGAGCAGGACAGACCTGCGCGGGAAGAGCATGAGGATGGTCGAGACGCTGAGGAAGTCCAAGGCGCTCACGCGTGAGTATGGCAGCGATGTGCTTTCGCTAATGGGAGGGAGGGGAATCAGGCTGGGCGACATCTCCGGCCTTCTTGCCCAGAAGAAGAAAGAGGGCGGCGACATAGTCGACTACATCATCCAGGGCGAGAGGGAAGCACTGAAGAGGCGCTACTTCGCTTCATGAACGTGTTCTCCAGCGTCCCGCCAACGAACATCCCACCTATGCGCGGCACGGTTTCGGAAGAGGTGCTGGCGGCGGCACTAGGGAGCTGCTTCGCCTCTGGCGAGGATTAGGGTCATCAGCGACTTCTCGTCAATCTCCGCTCTCGTCCTCCAGCCCACGCGGAGGAGACCCTTCTCATCCTGGTCGAGGTAGCCTCGTTTGATGAACCGGTCCAAGGAGTAGTCCACCCTCCAGCGCGGGAACTTCTCCCTCAGGAAGGTCTCGAGCTCCTTCCGGCCGACTCGACCTTGTCTTGAGTTGACCGTGGCGATGGATGCGGCCAAGACTGCCAGGTCGTCGATGCGGAAACCTGCGCTCTCGGCCTCGCTCAGGGTTGGACTGTCCCTGAACCTGAGGAGATACCTGGTGGAGTCGTCGGTCCCTTCAATCCCGGGCACCTCGTGCACTTCGAGCCCGAGTTGCTTTAGGTCGCCCGAGAGCACCTGGAGAATGGTCTTGTAGTCCTTCCCGAGGTACCTCTTCATCTCCCAGCCCTTCACTCCGGGGGTCCTTCCCCTCTGCAGGATCAGGACCTGCAGCGCCTTTCTCATCTTCCTCTCCAGGAGGGCACGCTCTCCGTCGCCTGTGCTCATGCTATGTCTATCGCCACCGATTTCGTCTCGTTTCCTGCCGGACCGATGATCGGCGAGAGGAATATCTCTTCCGTCAGCGGATCTACCCTGATGCTGGCTCGCCCCTCCGTAACGACGAAGGCCATGAGGTATGCGCGGACCGCCGTCTCCTCGAACGTCTGAGCGCGCACGAACTGCCTGTAGTCCGTCTCGCCGTTGCCCGACTTCTCCACCAGCTCTCGGTGGATGGCGCTCAGGCGCGTCTCGAACTCCTCCTTCGAGAAGATGTTGAGCGACTGGAGCTCCTCGAAGTCCATCTGGCCCGGAGCGACCGCGTAGTTTCCAAATTCATCCTTGAACCGCTCCGACATCGGCACCAGCTCCCGCCAGTAGGTGAAGGCCCTCTCCAGTCCTCGGGGCGTGAGTTGGTCGACCTGGGCCACAGGGTGCCAGCACTTGACGAAGCTGTCTGCGAGGTCCTCGCGCGTGAGGAGCCGGATCTTGAGCTCCAGCAGGAGGGGGTCAATGTACAGAGACGATGCCCTGTGCTTGATCCACTGATCCTGAAGCTTGACTATCTGCACCAGCTGCTGGAGGGCCTCAGAGTCCTTCAACATGACGTCAATCAGTGCCCACTCAGGGAGGTGCTTCTTGAGCATCAGGAGCTTCTCCCTGATGTCGACCTCGAATGGGTTCACACTGGACGACTGGACCGATTTGCATAGCTCGATCAGCCGGAGGATATCCTCCAGCTTCCTATCTTCTTTCTCCGGCGAACTCCTTCACCTCGGAAGCTCCGTGGACCGACTGGACGGTAATGACGTGAGCCGACCTGTCTATCACCGTGATTATCGAGGGCGTGATGACGATGTTCTGCGAGTTGCGGTTGTCCCTGGAACCGGCGAGTATCATCTTGAAGATGGCCTCCCTGTTCCTCGGGTCCATGTGTATGTCGAACTCGTCCATGGCCCTAAGCGGCGAGATTATTCTGCTCTGAAGCGACAGTATGAACGCCACCAGGGCCACGGACCGTTCGCCGCCGCTCTGCGTGTAGGGATCGAGCACGCTGGGAGGGGCACCTTTGTAGCCCACGAGCAGCTGGAAGCCCGTCTCCTCTATGCCGTCGCCCTCCTCGAGCCTTATGGCCCCGCTGGCACCGACAGTCGAGAGCACGCGCTGGTAGACGGGGGCAATCTCGTCGATGAGGTTCTGGATGGCCGTCCTCCAAGCCTTCTTGCGCTCTTCGAGTTCCTTCAGCATGAGCCCCTTGTTCTCCTGGAGCTGCGTCAGCTTGTCCTTCAGGCCCTCGATGTTCCCCATGTAGTCCCTGTAGATTCTCTCGGCGTCCTCCGGGAGGTCCTGGAGCTTCTGAATCTGGGCCGAGACCAGCTTCAGCTCTTCGGATACCTCGTAGGGCTGCCTCTCGGTGATGATTCTCTCGCCGGCCTTCTCAAGCTCAGGTCGCAGCGCCTCCAGCTCTCCCACGGCTTCCTTCTCCGAGCGCTCCAGTTCCCTTATCTCTGACTCTGTGATCTTGATCCTGTAGCCCAGAACCTCGAACCTCACCCTCTGTGAGATGTATTCGTCGGTCGTCTTTCTGATGAGGTCCTCCACACCCCCCACCTCGGCCTGGAGGGATGCTACCTCCCTGTCAAGGTCGACCTTCTTCCGCGCCGCCTCGTCGGACGCGCTCTTCGACCGCTGCGAGGAGAAGTCCAGAAACTCCTGGAGGTGCTTCAGCCTCTTCGCGTCAAGACCGCTCTTCAGTTCGTTCATGTCCTCCCTGATGGTCTCGAGTTCTGCACGGAGGTCATCCATGGCGCTCCTGGCGCCCTCGCCCGACGCGCGCTCCTTCTCGGCACGGACCAAGGCGCCGTAGAGCTTTCCGAGCTCCACCTGACGGTCGAGGAGGGCTCGGTGCAGCGACTCCGACTCTACACCCGACTTCGCCTGCTGGTCTGCCAGGTCCTCCAGGTTCTCCCTCTTAATCGCGAGCCTCTCGCGGACGGACTGGAGCGACCTTGACAGCTTTCCTTCCTGGGCCCAGAGCAGTTCCCTCGCAAGCAGGCTCCGGTGGTCCAGCAGCTTCTTCCTCTCGAGATAGCGATCGTAGATCTGCTTCCAGTACTCGATGGTCTGGTTGGCGTTCTCGATAAGCTGGATGAGCGATCCCTCTTCGCTTATCATGTTCTTCAGGTCGCTCTCCGATTGGAAGATCCTCTCCCTGTACTCCCGGAACCCGACAGCCTCCTCCACCATCGTGAGCCTCTGCTGCGTGGAGATCGCGCCGAGCTCCTCGATCATGCCCTGGTGCATTATGATCAGGAGGTTGTCCGGATTGATCCCGAACTCGCTCAGGAGCCGGACTACCTCGCTCTTGTCTATCTCCTTGTAGTCTGCCTCGTACCAGTAGGATCCATCCTTCCTGAGGTAGCGCGAGAGCATGAAGGTGTCAGACTTCGAGTACGGAATCGGTCTTCTCCCTGCCCTCTCCCGGTTGTCGAAGATGAGCGAGACTCTCGCTATCTCCTTGCCGCGCCGAATCAGGTCGCTCAGCTTCCTCGACCTCTCTGTGTAGGCCTGCCCAAAGGCGACGGAGATGGCCAGCAGTATCGAAGACTTGCCGGCGCCGTTGGGCCCCACTATCAGGTTGAGCCCGCCCGTGAGGGGAATCCTGGCGTACTCGTAGCTCATGAAGTTCTCTAGGATTATCTCTTTGATCGGGGGAGAGAAGGTCTTCTCCCGGGTTGACAGCTCTCCAAGAGGCTTCGACAAGTCTGGCAAAGGCAGACCGTTTAGGTATTTTAGGCCTGCGGTGCTCGCGCACGAAAAACGCGATGCGCTTTTACCCTGGTTGTCCGGCATCCCTGCGTCTTGGTCCTAGCCGCAAAGATTTTCGTGGTCAAGGAGGAGAGGAACCTGCCTCTTCTGGCGACGAAACTCAAGAGCTTCAAGCTCGAGCAGGAGATGAGGGTCGAGGATCAGAGCTTCAACCTGCTCTCGGAGATATCGGACCTCAGCATCTCAAAGGACACCCTGGAGGGAACCTTCTCCTTCGACACCGTGTTCATGGTCAACCAGAGAGGGAGCTCGATACCAGTGACCAGAACATTCCAGGCGCAGTTCACTTTCAACCTCTTCGGCGAGAACCTCTACCTCACCATATTCGACAAGAAGAGCAGGGCGAACAACGTCGCCAACGAGATGAGCAAGGCTCTTTTCATGAGCCTGGGCCAGATAGTCGAGGCGAGGATTCCTCCGGAGGTCCTCAAGAGGTTCCACGAGGAGAACTTCGAGAACACGAAGATTCTCTTCTTCGACTCCGTGGACCTCCCGAACATTTCGAAGCTCTCCCTCTATGGGGAGGCGCTCGGCACCACCACGCTCTACAACGACTACCTCGAACATGGGCAAATCTGGTACGCTGTCGTGAAGTCGAGGAAGTTCAGCTACGTCGTCGGCGTGACCCGGAACGCGGTGGTGACATGCTTCAGCAGGGCCGACCTGCCCGAGTTCAAGACCTACGTCAAGGCCGAGATTCTCCCTCTCCTCAAGTGAGCCTGCGTGAGAGGTCAGAGGACCCTCCCTTCGGGCCCAGGGTAATCAGCTAGCGTAATTAGGCCCGAGACCCAAGCCGTACAGGACATTGCTGAAGGTTGTACCCGGGGAGGCCGCGCTCGTCTTCAGAGAGCAGGAGGAGTGCACCATCCTGGTCTCTGACCTTCACCTGGGGCTGGAGAAGGAGATGGCCAAGAAGGGCTTCAGGATTCCGCACTACTCGACCAAGATCATGGACCGGATCGGCGCCCTCGCCGAGCGGTACAGGGCGAACAGAATCATCGTACTGGGGGACGTGAAGCACTCCATAGGCAAGGTCGAGGACATCGACTGGACCGTCATCCCCTGGTTCTTCGAGACGCTCCTGGACGTCTTTGCCTCGGTCGAGGTCGTCCCAGGGAACCACGACGGAGCAATACGGTCCCTCCTGCCGGGCAGGGTCAAGGTCCACCCCTCCGACGGATTGATCATTGGGACCGAGGAGAAGGTCGGGGTCGTCCACGGCCATTCCTGGCCCTCGCGGGAGGTCATAGCATGCGGGAGAATCGTGATGGGGCACTCTCATTTCAGGTACGAAATGAGGGACCGCTTCGGCGCGAGGAGCAAGGAAGCGGTCTGGCTGTTCGCGAAGTACGATGTGGACGAATTGCTTGCCAAGGCCGGCTACGAAGGCGGCACGAGGAGGGCCGGCGAACTGATGGTCATGCCGCCCTTCAACAACCTCGTGGGAGGCCAGGCAATCAATGTCAAGGGTGGCTTTGACTTCGGGCCCGTTCTCTCGTCCGGCGCCATAGACGTCGCTGGCGCGGACATATTCCTCCTCGACGGGACGCGGGTCTGAGGCTAGCGGTTGAGTGCTGCGCCGTTAAGCGACTTCTGAATCAGCCGGTCGAGGGCTAGCTCGCCCACAGCCCCGATGGTAGCATCGATGGGTTGTCCCTTCTTGAAGACCATGAAGGTCGGTATGGACTGGACATCGTACCTGGTAGCTATGTCCGGCTGTTCGTCGACGTTGAGCTTGCCGAACACCACCTTCCCGGCGTACTTGGCTGCAAGATGGTCCACGGCGGGTTCCATGGTCCTGCATGGTCCGCACCACACGGCCCAGAAGTCGACGAAGACCGGCAGGCCGTCGTTGAGGTACCTGTCGAAATCCGACGACGTAAGCGTAACTACCGGCGCGTGTCTCGGCGCCGCTTTCGAGTTCATGTTCTTGGTATTCTCGCCTAGAACCTTCGCGGGTGGGGAATCAGACAAGGTCTTTATGTCACGAAGAAAACCGTATTTTAAGATTCCCGGGTGGCGAATGGTTGACAAACCCCTCGCGGGCTCTATTGGGCTCCATAACTGAACGGCTCAGGCGGGTCGAGCCCATCGAGAGGGTCGAAGGAGAGACCGCATCCGTGGCGGCCATATTCAGAAACGACCCGCGCGGAGAGGAGGTTCTCCTGATCAAGCGCGCTGACAGAGCGGGCGACCCCTGGTCGGGAGACGTGGCTTTTCCTGGGGGCCGGGTCGAGGCTGAGGATTCGAGCTTCAGGGAGACCGCAGTGCGGGAGGCGCGCGAGGAGGTCGGCGTCGACCTCACGGCCGACGCCCGCTTCCTTGGCTACATGGGGGCGTTCAGGACTAGAAGGAAGGGGATCTGGGTTGTCCCGAGCCTCTTCCTGGTCACGGGCAAGCCGATGGTCAGGAAGAACAATGAGGTATCCTCTCACATGTGGGTCCCGCTTCACGAACTCCTCCGGGAAGAGAACCGCTCGACCTACAGCCCAGGGGGCGAGGGAGGTGACAGAAGCTTCCCCTCGTTCAACCTAGGAGGGTACACAGTCTGGGGGCTGACCGAGAGAATCCTCTCGTCGATGATGGGTCCGACCGCCGGCGGGACCGGTCAGCCTACTTCGAGACGTACTTCTTAATCTCTTCAAGATGCGTCGGGTTGCTGCGGAGATACTCCACGAGCCTTTCGACGCGGTAGATGGTCGTAGGCTGCACGTGGTGTTCGATTCCCTCGGTGTCTTCATAGGCGACCTTGCCCTCGACGCCAATCATGGACAGGAACTCCGAGATGATCTCGTGGCGGTGGATGACCGACCGCGCCAGCCTCTCGCCCGAGTCTGTCAGCTTCATCCCCCTGTAGGGTTCGTGGAGCAGGTACCCGCGGGACGTGAGCTTGCCGACCATGTTGGACACGGTCGGGGGCTTGACCTCCAACTTGTCTGATATGTCCACCGTGTTTGCATAACCCTTGTCCTCCAAGAGATGGTAGACAGTCTCTAGGTAGTCCTCCGCTCGAGGTGTCTCCTGTCTCTTCCTAGCCCCCCTCGGCATCCTCTGGTTCCCATGGTGCCCGCCTTAAAAGCATTATAACTTATCATAATCTAACATGCTTCGATTAATCTAAATTGCAGCAAGCGGAGAGACGGAGCAGCATGAGCTGCAAAGCGCCCTCCTGAAGTTCAGGCGCTTCTTCACCTACCTCCGGTCCACCCCCATCGTTAGCATGGCGTACATGAACTCCGGGAACTTCGGGACGGCGATTCAGGCTGGTTCCACCTTCGGCCATGCGCTGGTGATAATAGCGCTCAACGTGTACCTAGTAATCATCAATGTCTAGTCGATGAGACGAGCTCCTTCTGTCTCTTCTGGGACCTGGAACGCCGGACCTCACCGCGCTCGTAGGGGAAGACGACCCAGGTGTCGACGGTCTGGAGCGAGAAGTCGGGGACGAAGGCGCTCCATGGTTTCGTGAACAGGACGGCGGTCTTCATGCCATAGGGCTTCTCGGCGCCGAGATACTGCGTGACTGTCTCCATGGTCTCCCCGTGGTCCACGAGATCGTCGACCACCAGCACCCTCTTTCCAGATATGCCTTCCACTATGGTTGTGAGTATCTTCGGCTTCGTGCGCTCGCCCACGTCGGTGTAGGACTTGACGTTGATGAAATCTACCTTGCACCCGAGTCTATCTGCCACGACCATGGCTACGGGGATGCCGCCACGGGCTATGCCTACGACCAGGTCGAACTTCTCCCTGCTCGAATCCACCTCGTCGGCCAGTCTGGTAACCAGCTCGCCGTACTGAGCCCACGTCAGATAACGCAGCTTCGGCAATTGGCCTGCTCGGCAACCGCCCTCTAAAAAGTCTTCAAGCAGCTTCGGCAGCCGCCTGTCCTGGGTCCTTGGGCGCAGTCTCGGTCCGTCCCGGAAGGATTCTTGATATGTAGATTCCTGCGAACATAACTGCGACCCCGATGATCTCGACCGCGGTCGGCACTTCTCCTGTGAGAACAGCCTGGATTGCGACAGCGCAGGCCGGCACAGCGAACGCCATGGTGGTGATTCTGCCTATCGATTCCATCCTCGCCATGGCATTCCAGAGCAGAAGAGAGACCGTACCACCGAGCACAGTGACGTACCCCAAGTCCACAAAGAAAAGTGGAGTCGGATCAAGGTGGAAGGTGAAGGGAAGGAATGGGAGGAACAGGACCCCTCCGATGAGGAACTGCGATGCCACCGTCCGGGTCGGGTCTTGTTCCTTCAACTTCCTGTAGTAGACGGTGTAGAGCGCCCAGAAGAATGCGTTCGTCACGCTGAAGATCACCCCCACCGTCGACCCTCCCAGGTTGGTGAGCGCTAGACTGTAGACTGCGACCCCAGCAAACCCAATCAGCGCGCCCACAATTCCGATTCGGGTGGCCCCTTCCTTGAGTATCACGGCCGCGAGTGGGATTGCGAATAGCGGCATCGTGTAGCTGAGAACCGCAGACTGCCCCGCGGATACGGACTCGAGACCGAGGGCCCAGAACACCGTGCTCAGGAATGTGAAGAGCCCGAGCAAGAGCATGTGCCGGTTGAAGATGGGTCTGAAATCTCGTGCGACGGCGAAACAGAGGGCTGAGGCGATGAAGTAGCGGACGGCCATGAACACGAACGGATCGGCGTACTGGAGACCATTCTTGACGAACTGGTACTGGAGGCTGGCTATGAGCACATACGGCAGAGCGTAGGTGAAAATCCCTCTCCCCGTGCTCATTGGCGGCACGCTGGGCACCCGTTCGACGCTTCATAAGTTAGACGAGTGCGAAGAGTTGTCGAAGTGGGCCGGGAGTGATTTGAACACTCGACTTTGGCGGTTTTCTGCCTTCGCCGTGTAAGAGCGACGTCCTAGACCAGGCTGAACGACCGGCCCGATTTTTCAGGATACAAAGTCATGGGCTAATAAGCATTGGAAGCAGGGGCCGGCGGAATGGCGGCAAATACTTAAATAGAAATCGCGGGTGCAATTGTCTCAAGTGGTGCGAATGCGAGGGGATCAACTTCATGGGAGCGGGTTCAGTTCATCATTCGCATTGACCGTCCTTTAGTCATTACAAGGTTGTCCGCCTGTAACTCTGTTATTTCACCAGTTGCGCGTATGCCAACCATTGGAGGTGTCGAATACGACTGAACAGTTGAAGCTGGCGCTGCCCAAGGGGTCTCTTGAGAAGGCCACCTTCGAGGTCTTCCAGAAGTCATACTACAGGATCTCCGGCCAGGACAGGACCTACAGGCCGTACTTCAGCGACCCAGAGGTGGAACTCAGGATTCTGAGGCCCCAGGAGATTCCCGTCTACGTGGCCGACGGAGTCCAAGATGTGGGCATCACGGGCATAGACTGGATACGCGAGACAGGTGCCAACGTCGAGAAGATCCTCGACCTGGAGTACGGAAAAGTCAAGATTGTCACGGCGTTTCCGAAGTCGGCGCCCTACGAGAAGTCGAGCGAGCTTCTGGAGGACTACTGGAAGAATGGCAGGTCGGTCCGCGTCTCAGCAGAGTACCTGAACATAACCTCCGAGTACCTGAAGTCGATACCGGCCTACAGGAAGCTCTTCGGGAAGAAGGAGCCGATGATCATCACGCCCTGGTGGAGGAAGGGAGACAACCCCAAGGCCCGCGTCTACCTCTCGTTCGGCGCCACTGAGGCGAAGCCCCCGGAGATTGCAGATCTCATCGTGGACGTCACCGAGACGGGCACGACCCTCGAACAGAACAACCTCAGGCAGGGAGAGACGATAATGGTCTCGACGGCCCACCTGATCACGAACAAGTCGACCCTCAAGAACCCGTGGAAGAGGGAGAAGATCTACGACCTGAAGGTGATGCTGAGGGGAGTGGTTGAAGCCCAGAAGAAGCTCCACATCTTCGTTAACGTCAGGGAGGAGAACCTGCAGAAGCTCCTTTCGCAGCTCCCGTCCCTGAAGAGGCCGACGGTGAGCCCCCTCTCGGAGAAGGGTTGGTTCGCCGTGAACACCGTAATCGGCAGGAACGACCTGCTCAAGATGCTGCCGGCCCTCAGGAGGCTCACGCAGGGGCTCGTCGTGCACGAACCACAACAGATTCTTTCCCTTGAGGAGTTCACAGGAGAGAACGGGGAGAAATGAATGCGCCTCTCCCCCTGATCACCGTCAAGGAGGGCGACTACTCGGCCCTGGCCGCAAGGATCAGGGGCCGAGCCCGGGACCTAGTTTCGGTTGAGGACCGGGCACAGAAGATAATCGAGAGAGTGAAGAGCGAAGGTGACGTCGCGCTCAGGGACCTGACACTGGAGTTTGACCACGCGGAGGTCAGCGGCGACCTCCTCGTCGACCGTGGCCAGGTGGAGGCCGCAGCCGCGAGGGTCGACCCCAGACTGCTCGAGGCCATGAAGTTCTCGCTGACAAGAATCAGGAAGACCCAGGGACAGCTTCTCCGCCGGCTGTCCTACTCCTACGTTTCGAACGGCTTCGTCGTGAGAACCATCGCCAGAGGCCTGCCTTCGGTCGGATGCTACATCCCAGGGGGGCGAGCGGCCTACGCGAGCACTGTCCTAATGACGGCGGGAGTCGCCAAGTTGGCCGGTGTCAAGAAGGTCGTGATCTGCACGCCGCCCGACCGGGACGGGAGGGTGAATGACAACATCCTGGCGGCTGCCAGCATCTGCGGAGTCGACGAGGTGTACAGGGTGGGAGGCGCACAGTCCATCGCGGCACTGGCCTATGGGACAAGTTCGGTTCCTAAGGTGGCGAAGATTGTGGGCCCGGGTGGACTCTACGTCTCAGTCGCGAAGCGCCTCGTATCTAGGGACGTACAGATTGACTTCTTCGCCGGGCCGACCGAGATTCTCGTAGTGGGCGACGGAACCACGGACGCGACGACCGCCGCCTGGGACCTGGTCGGGCAGGCCGAGCACGGGCAGGACAGCCTGTGCGGGTTGATTACGTGGGACCCCGGCCTCGCGGGGAGGGTCAGGAAGGAGGCCGCCAGGATATCCAAAGGCATCGAGAGGGAGGAGTTCGTGAAGGGGGCCCTGGCACGGGGGTTCGCCCTGGTCTGCCGCGACGCCGAGGCCGCCGCAGAGATTGTGAACGCCCTTGCGCCAGAGCACCTGGAACTGCTCATGGACGACCCAAGGGCGTTCTCGACCAAGGTGGAGAACGCAGGCCTGATACTCTGCGGGAGGTACGCTCCCTGCGCGGCGAGCGACTACTGCATCGGGACAGACCACGTAATCCCGACGGAGGGGTACGCAGCCGCGAGGTCCAGCCTCTCGGTGCTGGACTTCGTCAAGCTGAACTGGATCGTCGAGGGCACCAGGGGAGGACTGAGAACGGCGCTGCCGTCTCTGAAGCGGCTCTCGGAAGCAGAGGGCCTCCCGAACCACTTCAGGTCGGCCGAATCGAGGTTCAGGAGATGAAGGCCGGCCCCTATGAGGCCTTCGACCCCGGCGGCGGGACCGCCATGGTCCTTCCGGAGTCCAAGGACCGGCTCAAGAAGGTCGACGCTGTCGTCTTCGACTGCGACGGGACGCTAATAGATGCGCGCAGGTCCTACGACGCCACGGTCATGAAGACGGCTGAGACCATGGTCGAGAGGTTCTCGACGGTGAAACTGCCGATGGATGACGTCGGGGGAGAGATGATAATGAAGATTCGCAGCACGGGCGGCTTCAACAGCGACTGGGACACGACCTACGCCCTCTCGGTCCTCTCGTACGTCGCCATCGAGCGGTGCAGGGCGGACGGCGCAGCCGGGCTCGACCGGATACTGACGAGATTGGGAGAACTGGTCGGGGACTTCTGTTCGACGAATAGGTTGGCCGGGCACAGTTCGGTAGACAGGTACATCGCCCGCCGAGGGCTGGCTTCCGGGGAGTGGGGGAGGTTCCGGGAGTTTCTGGGTTTCCCGGGGAGCGCGAAGCAGAGCTTGATGGCTGCAACCTTCGACGAGGTGTACTACGGCGGGAGGCTCTTCAGAGAGGTCTACGGAGCCACGCCAGCCGTCTGGCACGACCAAGGGCTCATAGACCAGGAGACCCTCTTCGTCGGCCGGGAGGACATTGTCAGATTCATGAAGGTCATCGGCGGCGCCAAGATGGCCATCGCAACGGGTCGACCCTTGGTGGCCGTCAGGCACACCATGGGGAGCCTCCTCCGCTACTTCGAGATGGACGCATCGGTGTACATAGGCGACGGCGACATCTACCCCGAACTCGCCTCCGAGCTTGCCAAGTACCGCAAGCCCAGCGGCGCGAGTCTGGTGCGCGCCCGCGAGAAGCTCTCTGCGAAGGTGATGCTCTATATCGGCGACTCTGCCGAGGACAGGCTCATGGTGGACAACGCCCGAAGGCAGTACAGGAACATCCTTTTCGCCGGCATATATGGCAGCTCCTTCGATGAGCAATCGCAGATCTCGTACTTCAGGCGGACCCGCTCCGACCTCGTGGTGCGATCGGTCAATCAGGTTCCCGCGGTGCTTGAGATGATCGGAAGATGAGGAAAGCCAAACTCCAGAAGAAGACTAGGGAGACGGGGATAGAACTGTCCGTCAACTTAGACGGCACCGGAACCTCGGATGTCAGGACCGGGGTGAGATTTCTCGACCACATGCTCGATTCCTTCGCAACCCACAGCATGGTCGACCTCCGGGTGAGGGCGAGGGGCGACCTGCAGCACCACCTAGTGGAGGACGTCGCCCTCGCGCTCGGGGAGGCGCTCAGCACAGCGCTCTCCGACCGGTCAGGCATAGCACGCTTCGGGGAGGCGGTCATCCCCATGGACGACGCGCTGGTCCTTGCCAGCATCGACCTGGTGAAGAGACCCTACTCCTCGGTCCAACTCGGACTTGAGAGGGTCATGGTGGAGGACGCTCCCAGGGAGGACCTTGAGCACTTCTTCGTCTCGCTGGCGACGAGCCTTGGCTCGACGCTGCACGTGAGGGTCCTGGACGGCAGGAACGACCACCACAAGTTCGAGGCTGCCGTGAAGGGGGTCGCAATTGCCTTCCGGAGGGCCGCCACGCCAGACCCCAGACGCTCTAGGAAGCCTCCTTCCTCCAAGGGCTCGATGTAGTCTTGAGGTTCAAGGTGTTCAACTACGGGGCCGGGAATCTCTACAGCATACGGGTGGCGCTGGAGAAGGAGGGCGTGGCCCCGAGCCTGACCAGCCGGGGAGAAGGAATCCGGGAGGCCGACGCGCTCGTCCTTCCGGGGGTGGGGAGCTTCGACCAGGCGGCCAGGGTGCTCCCAATGGAACTGATACGGGGGGTCATCAGGTCGGGCAAGCCCGTCCTGGGCATCTGCCTGGGCCTCCAGCTGTTCTACTCGTCCAGCGAGGAGGGTTCCGCAAGGGGGCTCTCGCTCCTCAGAGGGAAGGTGAGGCGCTTCCCTCGGTCGGTGAAGGTCCCTCAGATTGGATGGAACACGCTGACGGTCAAGCGGTCGAGCGAACTCACGGAAGGAGTACCGGACGGCTCGTGGGTGTACTACGTCAACTCCTACGTCCCCGACGCGACGGGCGGCTCCGTGGCGGCCACCAGCAACTACGGAGTGGAGTTCCCCGCCCTGGTGGCCCAGAGAAACATATTCGGCGCCCAGTTTCACCCCGAGAAATCAGGGACAATCGGGCGCAGGGTACTGCAGAACTTCGTCAGGACGGTGAAGAGGTAGCCCATGGAACTGTGGGCGGCGATCGACCTGATGGGGGGCTCTGCCGTCACCTTGTTCCAGGGCACGGCCACCAGGAGGACAACCTGGGACGAGAGTCCCACTAGGCTTGCGAGGAGATGGCAGGACGAGGGCGCCGACGGGCTTCACATAATCGACCTCGACGCCGCGCTCGGCATAGGCTCGAACAGGGAGACGGCGCACAGAATAATCACGGAATCGAGAATACCCGTTCAGGTTGGAGGAGGCGTCCGGAGCGGGAGGATGGCGGAGGAGTGGCTCGAGGGAGGTGCAGCCAGGGTCGTCGTGGGGACGCTGGCGTTCAGCGACCCGGCCGCCGCCCGAGAACTCATCGAGGCCCACGGAGCAGAGAGTGTCGTGGTGGCCGCCGACTACAGAGACGGGAAGATAGTGACAAAGGGATGGAAGGACAGCCAGGACCTGGCTGTTGCCGCAGGAGCCAAGAGGCTGGAAGCGCAGGGGTTCAGGCACCTGCTGACGACCGCTGTGGAGAGAGACGGGACCGGTCTGGGCCCCGACGTCTCCACAGTCAGGGAGCTCTCGCGGGTGACCCAGATGGAGATCATGGCGTCAGGAGGGATTCGCGACGCGCGCGACATCCTGGAGCTGAAACGGGCGGGGGCGGGGGCGGCGGTCATAGGGAGAGCGCTCTACGAGGGGACGCTCAAGCTGTCCGAGACAAAGAGGGGGCTGGCCTGATGCCGCTCGCCAAGAGGATCATCCCCTGTCTGGACGTCAAGGACGGAAGGGTGGTCAAGGGCGTGAGGTTTGAGGGCCTCAGGGACGCGGGCGACCCCGTGGAGCTGGCCGAAAGATACAGAGACGAGGGGGCCGACGAGGTAGTGTTTCTGGACATCACTGCGAGCCTTGAGAAGAGGGCGACGCTGAGGTCCCTGGTCAAGAAGGTGGCCGCCAACCTTGACATCCCCTTTACGGTCGGGGGCGGCATCAGGACGATGGGCGACGCGAGGCTGGCGCTCTGCAGCGGTGCGGACAAGGTCGCTGTGAACACCGCGGCCATCAGAAAGCCCGGCCTCATCAGGAGGCTCGCCGATGTGTTCGGTTCCCAGTGCGTGGTCCTGGCCATCGACGCGAGGAAGACGGACGATGGTTACGCGGTCTTCAGCCACTCCGCCACGAGGCCCACCGGCCTCAGGGCGGCAGAGTGGGCGAGGGAAGCCGAGAGACTGGGCGCTGGCGAGCTGCTGGTGACCTCGATAGACCGGGACGGCACCAGGAAGGGCTATGACATCGACCTCCTCAGGGAGATAACCTCGAGCGTCAACCTGCCCGTGGTTGCGAGCGGCGGCGCCGGGAAGCTCGAGCATTTCCTGGAGGCATTCAGTCGAACCGGCTGCGACGCTGCGTTGGCCGCTTCGCTCTTCCACTACAGAGAGCTCACGGTCGGCCATGTGAAAGATTATCTTGGGGCCAATGGCGTCACGGTGAGACCTTGAATCAGGCGACCATGGAAGAGGTGGACTTCGCCAAGGGAGGCGGTCTTGTCCCGGTCGTGACCCAAGAGGCCACCTCAGGGAAGGTGCTGATGGTCGCCTACGCCAACGCTGAGGCAGTGAAGCTCACGCTCGAGACCCATATGGCGCACTACTGGAGTAGGAGCAGGAACAAGCTTTGGAAGAAGGGCGAGGAGTCGGGGAACGTCCAGAGGGTGCACGAGGTGCTGGTCGACTGCGACGGGGACACACTGCTCTACGTAGTGGACCAGTCGGGACCCGCCTGTCACACCGGCAACGAGACCTGCTTCTTCAGAAAGCTCTAGGCGCTAGCTCGGAGCCTCGATTCAGGGGAGGAGTACGCGCAGGGGGTGGGATTCGAACCCACGAGTCCTTTCGGACAAAGGATTAGCATTGAGGGAGCCAGGCTTTGCCCGACTCTATCCTTCGCCATACCAGGCTTGGCTACCCCTGCCCGAGGCGAGACCCGGAACTTCGCCGATTTAAGAACTATCAGTCGAGGTAATGAAGTGGTGGCAGCCCCGCCGGCGTTCGACATCCCTGCCTCCCCCAGTCCCGCACACTGGACGGTCCCCCACGTAGACGGAGCAGCGTAACCGCGTCACCTTAGGGCTGCTCCCTCCCGGACCTCGCCCGGTTCGGCAATCCAGAGTCAGAACCCCTCCTTCGAGGGACCTGCTCCTCACGACCACCCGCTCCGGCGTGAGATCAGTCCGCCCAAGCGCGTAGGTAGAAGGAGGGACGGCTTGACCCGACGGTTGCTGGCCACTGCGTAAAGCCGGTTTCAGCCTATCGGGAGACGGCTAGCCTCCCAGCCCTACCCGCCACCAAGCCCGAGGACTATTCTGGAGTGTATTTAGTGTGTTGCTCGACCAGCTCCTTCATCCTGCAAACGCTGCACACCGGGCTCGAGGAAATCATTCCGCATCTTGAGCAACTGGACCGCTTATTCGATTCGTTCTGACTGAGGCTCGAAGTTATGGCCAAGCTCGACCGCAGCAGCGTGTTCTTCATGCCCGGATGCCTCGCCTCCAGTTCGTTGAGATAGTCTCTCACCTCGCTCCTCAGCCCCTCATGCATGTACGGGCAACTCGCACTCTGGAAGGGCAGACCGGAAAGATGAGCGTAGAGCGCGACCTCCTCCTCGTATATCTCCATGAACGGCTTGACTCGGCGGATTGTGGACTCTCCGCCAGTAGGCTTCGGGTCGGTCCATCCTAGCCGGTCCACGTCACCGTGCAACAGGTTCATCATGAACGTTTGCACCTGGTCGTCAAGGTTGTGCGCCGTCGCTATCACATTCACGCCGGCCTTGGCAGCCGCCTCGTCGATTGCACGTCTCCGGAAGACCCCGCATATGCTGCAAGATGAGATCTCGCGCTCGTCCTTCCACGCGAGCGCATGGTCAAGGTCGAAACCATAGAGATCCTTGTAGGAGACCACCCGCTGTTGCAGCCCGAACTCATTGGCGAGCGCCGCCGAGTGCTCTATCGACTCCTCCCTGTAGCCCGCTACCCCTTCATCCACCGTGAGGACTATCAGCTCATACTGCCTCGCCCGAGCGAGGGTGTGCAGCACGTGCAGGAGGGAGAGGCTGTCCTTCCCTCCGGAGACCGCAACGCCGACCTTCTCTCCATGGCGGAGCATGCCGTAGCGTGAGATGGTCTTCCTTGTCTTCTCGACAAATGACGCCCGGAAGCAGGTACAACAGAGGACCTCGCCCGAGTACCTTCGTGTGTAGAATGCGATTCCCCCGCATCTCGCACAGTTCGAGCTCGACAACGGCGCTTTCCCTTCGTGGTGGATGAACGCTTAAAGAGTTCCCTCTCAGGTCGAGGTTGCACTTGGAAGAAGGGTACAAGCGCATCACGTTCACCTATGGCATCGTGATGCTGCGCACGAAGAGGGGCCTGTCGCTGATGGACAGTCTGGGCAAGCGCAGGATAACCAAGCCTCTGTCGTGGCTCATGCTCTACCTGATGCCGATATCGGGCGGGATAGCCCTCTATCTCATTCTTTCGGAGGTCTTCGTCTTCCTGGGACCGAAGGGCGCCGCCACCGTCAGCTACATCCGGACCATCACCCCGCTCGCCAACCTGCTCCTGCCTGGAATCAACCCCTACGTGCCGATCGTCTACGGCTGGCTGGCCATAGTCGTGGCAATAGTGATCCATGAGGCGGCTCACGGCATAGTCGCCAGGAGTCTGGGAATCCCGGTGAAGACAGCTGGGATGGTGTTCTTCCTCTTCATCCCCATAGGTGCCTTCGTCGAGGTCGACGAGACGCAGATGAGGGAGACGAGGCCCATCAACTCGATCAAGGTGCTCGCGGCCGGCTCTGGGATAAACTTCATAGTCAGCCTGGCATGCTTGGGCCTCCTCCTGCTCTCCGTGAGCGCAGTGATTCCGGCGGCGAACGGTTCTGCAGTGGTCGGAGTGGCCCAGGATACCAACGGGCCATCCCCTGCCATGAAGGCGGGGATCATGCCCGGCGACTTCATAGTGGCTGTGAACGGCGTCCCAAACAACGACCTTGCCAGCGCCGGCCTTCAGCCGAACCAGGTAGTGAACATCACCATCTGGAGGGACGGCCAAATCTCCGTGCTTCCATCCGTCCAGCTGGGGGAGGTCATCACCGAGAACACCCAGACCCACCAGAACACAACCTCGGCCTACCTCGGGGTCAGCTACATCCCCTATCAGGGCCTCAAGGGCACCGTGACGAGCTACCTCAACTTCTACACAAAGTCCTTCGTCCTTTACGTCATACCTCCGGCCTTCCCAGGGGTCGAGTACCAGATACCGTTCTCCGCACAGCTCAGCATCTTCTACACCTCTCCCCTGGGCGCGGCTACGCCGGCGGTGGAGAACATCCTCTTCTGGCTCTTCTTCGTGAACTTCAACCTCGCCATCTTCAACAACCTTCCGATCTTCCCCATGGACGGCGGGCAGGCGCTGGAACGTCTTCTTGTGGGAGTCGGCAGGGGCAGAATCAACGAGGACATCGCCAACAGGATCGCCGTCGCGGTGACTCTCATCTTCGCGTTCATACTCGTGGCGGTCGTGATCGGACCGTACCTGAGCGCGTATGTGTGACCTTGCCGGTTAAATATTCGAGAGGACTCATCTGTGGATGTTCCCTTCCCTGCTCCCACTCTCCGCTTTGCTGCTCGCTCTTGCGCCTCTCGACGTGAGCACATCGCCGCCTGACTTCGGCTCGACCCTCCAGCAACTGGCGAATGAGTTTAGTTCCGCCGCCACCCAGCTGCTCCAAGTCATAGACGGCGCAGTGCTAGACGTTACCAGGGCAGCCTACATTACCGCACTCCTGGTCGGCGTCCTCCTGTACTTCACCAGGATCCAGAGGAGACTCGGGAGGGAGCTGATAACCGGAGGGTTGATACTGGCGGTCCTTTCCGAGTTTGTCTTCCCGGCGGTAGTCAAGGCCTGAGCGCGTAGCGGAGGGTGGCGACAATGCCGCCGAAGGAGGAGACCTGCTTGCCGGCCTCGAGAGATGAGTCGCAGAGATAGGTCGTCCCGCCCTTCCGTTCGATGGTGTTGAGGACTCCGACAACTTCCTCTTCGTCTGTGTTCCGCACGAAGACATCGTCGGAGACTAGGCAGGACTCAACCGCCCCCGCCTCGGCGGCCGACTTCACCCGAGGCAGCGTGTAGGCCGCCCTTCCATCGCTCCTCGCTATCCGCTTGACCACCTCCTCGACTATTCCCTGGACTCTGACGAGGACGCTGTCCGCTGCGACCTTCTTGAAGCCCTCGAACTTCAGAAGGCCCCTCACGCCATCGGCGCCGGAGAGGTCATAGCCCTCCACCACGACGTGGCCACTGCGCAGGTCCGGGTCGGCCTCGACCCTGTTCGACAGGGCCAACTTGGTGTGACCGGGCCCGGCGATGACGACCTGGTCGCCCTCACGCCAGGAGTTCTTGAGCACGCCGACAATCTTCCTGAGGTAGGGCTCTGTGTCGACCTCCTGACCTCCCTTCCCGGAGGCTCCAGAATCGATTGTGGAGAGGATTGCGAGGTGGGAGCCGCTGAGCAGGCCAACGCCCGCCTCTCTCCTGTCCATGGCGACCAGCAGGAAACGCCCTCCGGTCTTCCTGGCCGACTCCAGGATGCTGGTGTGCACGGGAGTCCACTTCTCCTTCCTGATTGTGAGGCCGTGACCGGGTGTTATCGAAACTGAGTGCATTCCAGAGGTGCTGACGCTTTCGTCGCTGGTCTCCGTTATCCTCCCCCGTATCCTGAGCCTCCCGACGCTGCTGTCCAGGAAGGCGTCATCCACCAGGAGGGCCATGGTGACCTTCACCCTCTCGCCTCTGTCGGGCCTGGAGAACTCGTCCTCCTTCTTCGAGACCCTGGAACTCACGGTTACTACGGTATCACCCGGACTGATGAGCCTCCGCAGGGTCCAGAGGTCGTCCGGGAACTCCACGACCAGGGCGCAGATGCCTTGTTTCGGGATGAACTTCGATACAATCAATGGGTCCAGGCTACTCGAGGCCCAGGTCCCTGAATGTACCGACGCGGAGGGTCTCGGGCATGTTCTTGATTTCGCCCACCCTATGCCCGATTATGCCGTCCACCTTCGCCTTTGCGGCCGCATCGACGAGCCGTTGCGTGATGATTCCGTCGAATATGATGAATTTGATCCCGGTCTCGCCGTCGACCTTCTGCACCAGCTCGCTGATTGGGAAGCGACCCTTCTCGGCCAGCGACTCGTCCAGGAGCAGCGCCTCCAGAGTCCCGTTGAGAGCCGGGAAGATCTCTGCGACCTTGACGACCACCGGTTCGGGGGCCTGGGGCTGCACCGGCTCAGGCGCAGGGGTAGGCGCAGGGGCAGGCTGTGGCCTCTCGCGTGTTTCGCGAGGTTCGCGCGACTCGCGGGGCTCACGAGACTCGCGGGGTTCGCGGGGCTCACGGTATGGCCTCCTTGACTCCTCTGATCGCTCGCCACGTTCGGATCTGGATTGTCTCTGAGTTGGCTCGCCCCTGAGAAGCTGCAGGACTTCCATCGGCGTGAGGTCTTCGACCTCCTTGCCGTGTGGTGCACGGAGGACCCTCTCCACTCTTGCGACCTGGGCAAGCTCCTTCTCGATCAGGTCGCCGCCTCTGTCACCATCGAGCACTGCGATTAGCCTCCTCTTCCTCCCCAGGTCTATGACCGACTGCGGAATGCTCGTGCCTTCGACCGCAACTACATTCTCTATCCCCGCCCTCAGGAAGAGTATCACGTCGGCGCGACCCTCCACGACGTATATCATCTCGGAGGTGTAGACGCCTGGACCGGCCGGAAGGCTCTCGACCCCGTAGCTCACTACCCTAGCCCTCTTGGTTGAGTCCTGGACGTCCTTCAGGAGGTTCTCTCCCTCGCTTGCCGTTCTTGAGCCCCACTCCTTCATGATGTCCTTCGCCCGGTCGACTATCTGTTTCCTCCTCGAGGCCCTGACGTCCTCTATGGTGACCAGCTCCACCCTGGCTGAGCAGGGGCCTACCTTGTCGACGCTCTCCACGGCCGCGGCGATGAGCGCCGCCGTGCTCACGTCGGTGGACATGGGTATGAGAATCTCGCCGTACGTCCGGTCGTTCTTGGACTCTAGGTTGATCTCTATCCTCCCGACCTTCCAGCTCTTCTGGAGTTCGTTCAGGTTCATTTCTGGACCGAACAAGCCCTCCGTCTGACCAAAGATGGCGCCGATCATGTCGGCCTTTTCCACCACTCCATCTATCTCGAACCTCAACTTAACGAGGTACTTTACTATAGCCGAATCTGGCAAATTGCATTCAACTCGTGTCAGCTAGTTATCCGAACTAACCTTAACGGAGCCGAATCCAATTTCTCCTTTATTTAAACTCTTGGTCGAGGCCGACCGGTCATCCTTTGAGCGTATCCCGAGACTGGTTTCCAGACACTCCATCTCAGGTTCGGAGATAAGTTCGGGCAGGCGTCGGAATGCATTAATTTGGGACGCAGTGCGGCCGTCTGCGAAGCACGGATGGGTTACCTCTCAGTTGAAGGCGCGCGGCTGTACTACGAGACGGCCGGCTCAGGGAGAGCACTCATAATGATACACGCTGGCTTCCTTGATAGCAGGATGTGGGACGGCCAGTTCAGAGCTTTCGCGAAGAAGAGCAAAGTCGTCCGCTACGACGTGCGCGGCTTCGGGAGGTCAAGCAGGCCCAGCGAGGCCTACTCCGACGCGGAGGATCTTCTCAGACTAATGGAACGCCTCAGGATACCGGACGCGTGTCTTCTCGGAGTCTCCAACGGCGGGAGAATCGCACTTGACCTCGCCACGGCATTCCCGCAGAAGATCTGCGGCCTCATCCTGGTCTCCCCCGGAATAAGCGGATACGTGAGTTCGGGTCCGGAGGAAGACAGGGGATGGGAAGAATTCGAGAAGATGGAGAGAAGGCAGAATCTCGCAATCGGAGAGAAGAGGGTAGGCGACGCCGTCCGTATCGATCTTGAAATGTGGGCGCCCGCCCAGAACCCGAGGGGAAGGAGGCGTCTTCTTCAGATAGCGCTGGCCAATTCGCATGTCCACAAGGATCCTTGGTGGTGGAGGTCCACCTACGGCCTGCAGGAATCCCCGAAACCTCCTGCCTTCGAGAGGCTTTCATCAATTCGCGTCCCCACCTTGCTTATCGTGGGAGACGAGGACGTGAAGGGGATGCAGACGCGAACCGAGAGGTTGCACGGATTGATTCCAGGGTCCGAGCTCAGAATCATGAGCGGTGCGGACCATTTCCCCAACGTCTCGCGGCCTCGGGAATTCAACGCGCTCGTCTCCACTTTCTTGAGGAACCTTGACCATCAGTCTGCATGAGTATGCTCCGGCGGAGCGAGCATAGGGGGAGTACACAGAATCGAGGGGATCAGGCGGGCCGCGAACCCGCAGTCATCGGAACCCAGTCCTTGTCAATGCAGACAGCCAGGTCGGGCGGCTCCGAAAGGGGTCTCCATCTCGTTCTTCGTCCAACGTGGCCGGCTATTCTGGAGGTTCGGAACGGCTACTTCTCTATCCACTCGGACTCGCCGTCTTCGTAGACCTCCTTCTTCCTCAGGTGGCCTTCGGGCTTGAAGCGACTCACCAGTTCTTGGAGCGCCGAGAACGTTTCGGGACGGGCCTTCCCGGCCACCACTACGATAACGAGTATCTCTCCGGGTCGGAAGCTTCCCTCGTAGTGGTAGATGACAGCGAGATGCAGGCCGAACTTTTTCTTCACCTCGTCACATATCCGACGAAAAGCCCTGGCGGAGTACTCGTGCTCGGTCCCTATCTGAAGCTCCTCGACCTTCTTGCCGGCGAAACCGGGGGACTTCGTCAGCCCCACGTAGGTCGCGACGGCTCCGGTGCTGTCCTCAGTGGTCCTGAGGACAGTGCTCATGATGCCTTCATAGCTCAGGGAACCTTTCCTGTAGACGCCGGAGGCAGGAAGTTTGGGCGGAGTCTCCTTGGGCATGGGCGCGACACTTTCCGAGAGACTTTGATATAGGTTCCCTGTCCCGGTTTCCATCGCGTCGACCCAGAAGCAGGTGGAGGAGAGGCTGTACTTCAGGCTCGCATGCGGACCGAATGGCCGAATGAACCTCGTGGGCGGCTGAAAGGTCAGACCAAGCGCGCCGAGACAGCAAGAACTCTCAGATTTTCGTCGTTAGGGCGATGATTTCGGGCACGGTGGGCGCGAAGCGCCCAAGATTCTCCACGTGGAGGAAGGTCCCGTGCGAGGCCTTCAGTAGGCGTCTCCTCTGGGTCAGGGAGGTCTTGACGCCCCTCAGGGCAAAGAACTCCGTGTACCTTGCGGCGAGCCTCCTGCCCTCCTCGTCCAGGTCTGTCAGGATGATCGCGAGCTTGACGCGGCCCAGGCCCGATGCCCATCTCTCGGAGTGGAGCATTGCCTTTGTGAAGACAGGTCCACTGTAACCGAGCTCGGTGAGCGCTTCCTTGTCGCGCTTCCCCTCGACCACGACAGCCGCGCCGTCCTCGGCCAGTGCGTTCAGCTCGCAGACGAATGCCGTGAGGAACTCGATGAACTCTTGGAACCGTCTCCCGGGGTCGGCCATGTCTTTATCGCTATGTGGCCCGCCTCTGAACAGCTCGACTCATCCCCCGGCCATCGGCCGGTATCGGCAAGCCTCTTTAAACGGGCCGAAACCTGTCCAGGGATTCTCGGCATAAAAATCTATCCTGTGGAAGTGGCTTCCGTCTGTAGCACGACTGGGTAAACCATCCGTTCATCAAAGCACCAGAGGCGCCTTCGCGGATGGCCGTTTTTCGCGCGGTCCGACGGAAGCCGCGATGAACCCCGGGCGGCCGGTTATAACAGATTCTAGCGGAAGGTTGAGAGGTCTATCTCGAAGCCAGCGGCGGGCACTTCGAGCCCGAAGGCAGCGACCGCGGACGGCTCCAACTCGCCCACGTAGCCAATCCGGTTCCCCTTCACGAGGACCTCGGCGCATCGTCCTTCCGCGAAGGCCCAGTGCTGCGAGACTCTGGTCTGGATTGGCGCGCCCAAGTGCTCACGCAATAGTGCTTCGAGATACATCTTCGCCTCGGAGAACGAGGATGAGGAGTGGGCCACGACAGCGGCCAGGCGCGGTGCCTCTACAATCGAGGACCCCTCTCTCAGGTACACCCGGCCGACTTCGAAGACCTTCTGCGGGTACGTCGCCTTCACGTTCCTAGCTAGGGTGCTCATCAGTGAAGGGAGGAGCGAGTCTCTCAGGATGTGATGCTCGAGCGTTCTTGGGTTCTCCACCTCGATTCTCGAGTCCCCTGCCCTCGAGAACTTCTCGTAGAGGGTCTTGCTGTCCACCAGGTCGTAGTCCATCGTCTCCATGAACCCGGCCATGGCGACCGATTCAGCGACCCGGTCGAGGGCAGAGACTTCGCGGCTCAGCCGTCCGGGGTCCCGACTCGCAGGATAGAGTGGCGCTATCTTGTCGAGGCCGTACCCTATCGCTACCTCCTCGGCGAGGTCCACTGGATGTATGATATCGACCCTGTAGCGAGGGATGAGGGCATTGCCTTTCTCGTCCATCCCGAGCCTGCTCCGTGCAAGACACCTCTTCATCTCTGAGACACTCAGGTCGAGGCCCGTCATCTTCGCGGCCAGCTTCTCGTCGAACCTCATCTCCAGGGGAGCAAGGTCAGGAGTGATCCGTGACGAGCCACCGAGGTCCACGCGCACGGATTCGATCTTCCCGCCGGCGTCAGCGAGGGCAGAACATATTATCGCGAGCGCCTCGTCGCCTATGCGTTCGTCGGTGGAGGTCACGTCTATGAAGAGATTCCTGGTGCTTGCGTCGACCTTGGTCTTCGTTCCGTTGATTATCGGCGGGAAAGAGAGTACCGCGCCGGCGGAGTCGTAGAGCATCGGGAAGGCAGACGCGCCCTGCAGTATGGGGCCGTAGGCCGCGCCGGTTTCTGTCTCCAGGAGGATCTCCGCTACCGTCATCTTCTTGGTCATTCCGAGCGGGACGAACTCGAACGACTCCGGCACTCCCCGGTAGTGCAGGGGAGGTTCCACGGCGTCGAGGTTGTGCAGGCCTATGGCTGCTTTCTTCCTCCTTCTGGCGATTCCGTTGTGGAGGTCTTCCTGCATGGAGATGAGCTGTCTCACGGTCTCTTCGTCCATCCTCAGGCCGCGCACCGCCGCGCAGGCAATCCAGGGTCTGATCTTCGCCAGATTCCTGTCGGCCTTGACCGCTATCGGTCCGTCGCACACGCGATAGGCCGGCAGCCCGACCTCTGACCCCACGAGGCCCTTCAGCGCCCTGGCGATTCCGTAGTCGCTGGAGAAATCCGCCCTGTTGGGGTTGTACTCGACCCTCACGGATTCAGCATCCACACCCTCTATGTCGAGCCCGAGGAATGGCAGTCTGTCTAGGATTCTCTCCTGCGAGAGCCCCGTCATCCTGGCGAATCTGCTAAAGTATATCTTCAGAACTGGCAATTTCTCGTCTCCTCAACCAATCCAGGTCGTTGTTGTAGAGCTCCCTGATGTCCTGAATCCCCAGCCTCAGCATCAGCAGCCGCTCGAGCCCGCACCCCCAGGCGATCACGGGTTTCTTCACCCCCAGCGGAAGGGTCACCTCCGGCCGGAATATTCCCGATCCGCCCATCTCCAGCCACTTGCCTACCTTGTCGTAGTAGACCATGACCTGCATCGAAGGCTCCGTGTATGGGAAGTAGGAGGGCCAGAGCTTCACGCCGCTCATCCCGAGCTTCCCGTAGAACTTGGTGAGGATGCCCATCAGGTGCCTGAGGTTCAGCCCATCTCCGATGACTATGCCCTCCATCTGGTGAAGCTCCGCGAGGTGCTTGTAGTCAAGGTTCTCGTTCCTGTAGACCCTTCCCACGGTGAAGACGCGGGTCTCGCTGTCTCCGGACTCCATGGTCGCCCTGACGGTCAGGGCAGTGTTGTGCGTCCTCAGGACCAGGCGCCTGGCTTCGGATACGTCCCATGAGTACCTCCATCCCTTGCTGCCCGTCTCTCCGCCGTCCTCGTGCGCTGCGGCGACCCTGGCTACGTAGTCCCTCCTCCGGAGGCTCTCGTCCCTGCCGCCCTTGATGTAGAATGTGTCTTGCAGCTCCCTGGCTGGATGGTCCTGCGGCGTGAACAGCGCGTCGAAGTTCCAGAACGACGACTGTATCGAGTTCCCTGCTATCTCGGAGAACCCCATCGATAGGTAGACATCTCTCACCTCGTTGATGAACTCCTTTACCGGGTGCCGCCTCCCCGGGAAGAAGCTCGCCGCAGGGGCGCTCACGTCTATGGGCCTCAGCCTAACGGTGGCTCCAGAGGAGCGCAAGGATGCGAGGAGCTCTGGCGTCAGCTTCTCCACGTATCTCTCCTCCTCTGCGGAGGCGAGCGCCCCGGCTCCGGCCCCGGTTATTGCTATCTTCATGCTCTTGGATTCCTTGCGGACTAGGAGTCCCCTCTTGAGTAGGTCCGCAGAGAGGCTCCTGAACTCGGCCCCCAAGCTCGACTCCTCCAACCCTCCGGCTAGCTTCGACAGGAGGTCCCTCAGCCTCTTCGCGCCCTCGGGGTCCCTGAGACTAACCGCGGGCCCGCCTTGGTCTGCTCGAATCGTTATCCATCCCGCAGACGAGGCCCGGCCCACCGCTGCAGAGAACTCCTGGTTTGAGCCGAACTGAGACTTCAGCTTCGCCATGGGGAGCGGGGCCCTGCTCTCCTCGAGCTTGGCCATGAGCAGTAGCTCCGGGGGAACGACGCCGGTCGCGCCGAGCATGAACGTCGATATCTCGCGGACCTTCACGAGGGCCTTGGAGCTCAGCCAGCTGATCGAGCGCCTGACCTGGTCGGGAAGGAGGCCCGAGCGGGCGACGAGGGAGTCGAAGTCCAGTTCATCGCCTCCGCTCAATCCCATGAGGACCTTCTTCTCCATCGGATGAAGCGGGGTCTTCTCGGTCCTGCTCATCTTGCCATCGAGTCCAGTGTCTTCCTGCTCTTCTCGAGCAGCTCCTCAGCGTCATTCATTAGAAGCTCACGTTTCTTCTGGTGCTCCTCGAGATATCTCTTGACCAAGGTGGCGAGCTCCTTCTTGCAGTCGCCGCAGATCCTGACCCCACCGTAGCACTCGTCGTACACCCTCCTGGCGTACTCGTCCTCGAGTGCGAAGTGGAACAGGTAGAGGTCGTAGATTGGACACTTGTCGGCCTCCCCGCCTATCTTCCTCTGCTCCTCGACTGTGGGCCTGCCTCCGGTGAAGCCGGCCATCACCTTCCGGGCCGCGGAAGAGGGGTCTTCGTTCAGACAGAAGCTTGACCCCGCGCTGCGCTTGGACATCTTCGTCGCGCCGTCTAGGCTCTTGATGAGCTTGTGGTAGACAGAGGACGGGGGTATGAAACCGAAGTCGGTGTGGAAGCTGTTCGCCAGGTCCCTGGCGAGCCTGATGTGGGGGTCCTGGTCGGCGCCCACCGGAACGACCACCGGCTTTGGCCCGCCGAACTCCGGTAGCTGGGGCATCAGTATGTCCCCCACCTGGATCAGGGCCGAGAGGTAGAGACCGACCTGTCTCTCCCCGTAGATTGCCTTCAGCATGTTGTTCGTCACCCCGGCGGAGAAGATGGTGGCCAATCGCATCACCTTGATCTCTTGGCTCTGCTTGTAGATGACGGCACGCTCGGGATCCAGGCCCAGGGCCAGGATGTCGGCCACGTTCTGGATTGCAATCTTGGACGACTGCTGCAGCGACAACCCATTGTCGTTGTAGGCCTCCACGTCGGCGATGGCATAGAAGACCGTGGCCTTCTTCGAGAGAGACTGGAAGTATATCATGTCGTCGGCGGTCATCTTTGTTCCGAGATGGAAGACGCCCGAGGGCTTGATGCCGCTCATGACGGCGAACGGCTTGTTGCCATCGATTGCGTCGAGAATCCTGCCCAGGTCCCTCTGGCCGAAGTCTATCCCGCGTCTCATGTGGAGGCTCGGGGTCTTGAATCGCGGGAGGACGGAGTCCATCCTCCCAATGCCGAACTCCGAGTGCAGGCGCTCGTAGTTGTCGACTGTCGTCTCGCCCCAGGGGTCCAGGCGGTCTTTCTCCACAATGCTCAGGTCGAACCGACCGATTAAATTACTTTCTTGGTTGCCCCTGCAGCCTGACGCTCATCTGCGGTGCAGCTTCCCCTCCGCGTCGACCTCCCCCTTCCTTATCCTGGTCGAGGATATCGGCTTGCCATCCTCTGCGGACACCCATTCGATGGTCACCAGAGCCAGCGGCGGGAAGCCTCTCTCGGCCCTCAGCCTGTTTGCCAGATCGAGTCTTGAGGCCGTCTCTGGGCTTGCGACCAGCGCCTCCACCTCGCTGTCGGCTATCCCCGGACCGAAGTAGTCGTAGAGCTTTGCGATGACGTATCTCCTTCCGGGGAAGTTCTCTGCTATGAAGCGCTTGAGCTCGGCTTCCCTCTTGATGTAGTCCTGCTCGGTCTTCTTCCCCACCTTGGCGACGAACTCGTCCGATGTCAGGCCGACGACAACCTCGCCACCCACCTCGAAGCTCTTCTCGAGGAGCTGGCGGTGACCGGCGTGGATGTGGTCGAACGTCCCGCCGGTAGCGACCTTCTTGAACCTCAACGGCCGACCCGCTTCTGACTCAGCCCGAAGTTTCAAATAACAACCGCCGCGGAGTTACCGGTGGAAAGCGGATAAAAGAGTTGGTGAGCACGCGAATCCCGGACCAGTACGTGAGAGCAGGCAGCATAGCCAGGGAGGTTAGGGAATGGATCAGGGCGAACGTGCGCGCGGGTTCGGGCATACTCGACGCTACAGAGAAGATAGAGGCCGAGATAGTCCGGAAGGGCGGTCAGCCGGCGTTCCCGACGGGGATGGGCGTCAACGATGTGACGGCGCACTACGCTCCCCAGGAAGACGAGGTCGGGGTGATTCAGGAGAGCGACGTCGTGAAGATTGACTACGGAGTCCACATCGATGGCTACGTCGCGGACACGTCCATAACGATAACCGAGAACCCGCAATACCAATCGCTTCTTGAGGCCACCGAGAAGGCCCTCCAGGCGGCCATCGATGTCGTCAAGCACGACCGGAGAATAGGTGAGATAGGCAGGGCCATCGATTCCACGGCAAGAAACGAAGGTTTCAGACCAATAAACAACCTGAGCGGTCACACGGTGCAGCAGTACGTGGTCCATGCCGGCAAGAGCATACCGAACCTCTACGCCCCAAACCTGCCGATGCTGAGGAACGAAGACGTCTTTGCCATCGAGCCCTTCCTGACGCTCCCGGATGCGGCGGGCTACGTCGTCGAGGGGCGGCAGGAGAACATCTTTTCCCTCATCGTGAGGAGAAGGACTGGGAACAGGGAGCTCGACGAGCTGATGGATGTCATCTGGGACGCGAGGAAGACGCTCCCGTTCACACCCCGCTGGTACAGCGGAAGGTACAAGGAGGGACGGCTGATGACTCTCCTAAAGGAGCTTGAGAAGCGCAGGCTGGTCCGTTCCTACGCGACCCTAATCGAGGCCTCCGGCAAGCCCGTGGCCCAGTTCGAGCACACTATGGCCTTCGGCGAGAAGGGTCTTGTGATCCTTACCTAGGTCTTTGGCGGAGGCTCACCGTAAATCAGGGTAATCTTGGTGGCGTTGCCGCACTTGGAGCACTTGCCTCCTTCCTTGGTGACGAAGTCGCCCACCTGAAATGCCCTCTTGGTCTTCTGCGCGCAGGCAGGACACTCCTCTATGGTGTAGACGAGGAACTTGGCCTTGCCTTCCTTGGACATGGAGTTCATCTACTGCGCCACCCCCAGCGTGTTGCCGATGCCCGCCAGCAGGACTTTGTCGCCCTCCTTGGTCTTCTCCTCGATTACCCTGGTAATGAGCACCTGGACCTTGTCTGAGGCCTCTGCTATCTCCTTCCGCATCACGGTTATCGCCTCGAGGATGCTCTGTTTCACGAGTATGGCGTAGACTGGAATCTTGTGCGTGGAGGAGACCTCCTCAATCTTGAACTTGTCGACCCCTATCCCTCCGATGGCGGCCCCTACCCCCTCGGCTATCTCTCCGGTCTTCTCACCCTCGAGCTTGAGTGCCGCGTCCACCATGATGATCGCGTCCAGGGGCACCTTCATCTCTTCCACGAGCTTCTGGATTGCGACACCGGGCTCGCCAACGTAGCCCATCGGGCCCTCGGCTTTGAGGACGTAGAGGGTACGGCCCTTGTACTCGCCGACGGTCATCACAGTATCCTTCCCGACGACCTGCTTCGGCAGGTTCAGCATGTAGCGCGAGGCTATCACGGGGCCTATGCCGTCTCCCACGGGCTGGCCCAGCTTGAATGTGTCCACGGCGTTCACCAGAGCGTCGGCCTCCTGGAGCACCATCGGCATTATCATCTGAAGCTGGAACAGAAGCATGTAGGAGTTGGTCTTCTTTCCGAGGAGATAGTAGTGCCTGACAACCTTGTGAATCTGGTTCAAGGACGTGGCAATCTCGAGTATGTTCTCGGCGACGGAGATCTTCGTCTGGTCCATGTTCGGAATCATCTGGGTCACCTCCGCCCTCACCCGCTCGTCCCGCGTGTTCGTGATGTGCTGCAGCTTGCCCACTATGCCGTTCGGGTCCATGTCGACTGGCATGATGGTGACGTAGTCGAGGAACTCGTCGATGCGCGTTGTGGGATCCCCGCTGACCTTTCCCGAGTTCTGGAAGTAGTCGATGGCCTCCTTGCGGGACTTGTCCCTCATGATCTTGAGGCGGCCCAGCGCCCTCGAGAGGTCGTTGGCGATGAGGTACATCTGGAGTCTCTGCCCGTAGATGAAGAAGACGAAGATCGAGACAAGCCAGACTACGTTCACCAGGCTGTTGACGTCGACCAGTTGGAGAACTTGACCGGAGATTAATGACACTCTTTAATGCACTAGAGGGCTGCCAGGCACACCTTAACTTAAACGTTCTAGGGCGCCAAAGATGCAAGAATGACTCTGGGGGGTGGTGGGATAGGCGCCGGCACTTGGACTTCGCGAGAGCTCTCGCACCTCACTAACACCCAAGCGACGTGTGGTTTGACGTCTGGGTTCGGAATGAGACCAGGTCGGACCCACACGCTATGGCCGGCTGAGGATGCCGCCGAGATGCTGTTACATTAACCTTTCTCAACGGGTAAACGCATAAGTGTGGAGAGGTTCTCACGAATGGACGTGCAGAGGAGACTCCTGGACATCCTGGCCTGTCCCATCGACAAGCACTACCCTCTTCAACTGATTGAACTCAAGTCCGAAGGTGAGAAGGTCATCGCCGGAGTGATTCTCTGCGACAAGTGCGGGAGGTTCTACCCCATAATAGACGAGATACCGGTCATGCTTCCGGACGAGCTGAGGAACAAGAAGGAGGACCTCGACTTCCTGACGCAGTGGGGGGCGCAGCTTCCTCTCAAGGTGGTCAGGGAGGGGCACCCCTACAACCTTTCATAAAATCGTCTTGGTAAACATTCATATATTAATAACCACAACCCGAATGGTTCTTGTCCGTATCAACGATAGATCCGAAGCAGCTCAAGAAGATCAGAGTCCAGCTCGGAATAACTCAGTCGGAGCTGGCCAGAGCCGCCGGTGTGAGCCAGTCCCTCATAGCGAAGCTTGAGTCTGGTCTGGTCGATCCTTCGTTCAGCACAATGAAGTCCATATCAGAAGCGCTGAGGTCCCAGATCAGGATTGAGGGAAAGAAGGCCTCCGAGGTGATGTCGAAGCCGGTCATATCCATCCAGTCGAACCTCACAGTCTCGGACAGCGTCAATGCGATGAAGAAGAACGGGATATCCCAGCTCCCCGTCTACTCAGGAAACCGGCTGGCGGGCTCCATAACCGAGAACCAGATAGTCCAGCTGCTCAGCACCGTTGATGACCCCAAGAGCATACTGAGCAAGCCGGTCTCCAGCTTCCTTCAGCCGACCTTCCCCATTGTCAGCGCAGACACGCCCGTCGAGGCGCTCTTCTCGCTGTTCAAGTTCGTCCCGGCGGTTCTTGTCGCCACGGGAGACAAGGTCGAGGGTGTCATCACGAAGATAGACATGCTCTCGGCCGAAGTCTGAGGCCAACGGCTACTACTTCTGCCTAATTGTCACGATCAGTTCGTTCCTTCTCAGGAAGGGCGGACTCCAGGGCGGATCGTACTGGGCCAGACTGATTCCGGAGCCCAGATTGACCCCGTCCCGCTCCAGCGCTGCCTGGAACTGAATGGTCTTCTTGCGAACGCTCTCCACCCCTGCGCAGCCTGAGAACGAGAGGGCGGCGGCTTGGTGCGAGGGGACGACCCTGAATCGGACTCGTTGGTCGACGGGCGCGGGAAGCGTTTCCAGAGTGTACTTTGACGGGACCACGAAGGAGACCGTATGGACATCGGTGCCGGTTACGACTGAGACGGGGGCGGTCATGGGGATCTTCTCGGAGGCAGCGTCACTCAGTCCGACCGGCGTGGTCATCGGTATCGACTCCTTCTTCATGTTGTTTCCGAAGATGTAGCCTGCCAGAATCCTGAACCCCCTCGTGACCGCGTCCCTCAGGTCTCCTGTGACCTCGACCTCGCAGAGGATGTAGGCTTCATAATCCCTGACCTGATAACCGACTGCCTGACCGATCACCCTGAACCCAGGCGATTCGACTCCCCTTCTGGGTATGATTCCGGACAGAATCCAAATCGCCATTAGAATTGCGGGGATGGAAACGAAAATGTACCAAGGCAGCAAGCTGGTTTGCACTCAAAAAAAGAAAGGGAGGAGGGGTTACCCTCACATCCCGGGCATGATGACTTTGTCAATCACGTGGATGACGCCGTTGGTAGCATTGACGTCTGCCTGCACGACCTTCGCGTCGTTCACGTACACGTGCTTGCTCAGCACACCCTGCATCTTCAGGGTGACCGACTGGCCCTGGACAGTCTTGACCTGGGCCGGCCCCTGGGCCACCAGTTTCATCACGTCCGCAGCGGGTACCTTCCCTGGAACGACATGGTAGGTCAAGATCGCCGTGAGCTTCGGGATATCCTTCAGGAGGCCTTCCACGGTCCCCTTCGGGAGAGCCGCGAATGCGTCGTCAGTGGGAGCGAAGACGGTGAACGGCCCCGGGGACTTCAGAGTCTCCACGAGACCCGCCGCCTGCACTGCCGCGACCAGCGTCTTGAAACTTCCTGCCGCAATTGCCGTATCTACGATGTCTTGCATGTTGGTTTCGTGGTCTTGTCCAAGGCGCCAGCTCATTTAAGGCGCTTGTAATTTAATTCCATAATGTACATCATCCTTAAACCTAAATTCCGTCGAGGTGGTACTCGGCATGCAGATATCGAAGACGCTCATCGAGAAGAGAAGGATAGTGATCATAGCATGGGCCATAGCCTTCCTGGCAATGACCCCTCTTATCCTGAATTACTCCCATTTCATCAGCTACTCCACCTCCACGAGTGGACTCTCAAACTCAGAGTCGAGCAAGGCTCAGGCCATACTGGCCAGCCTCTCGCCACAGAACTCCACCCTGATTGTCGAGGTGCAGTCAGGTCAGAACGCGGTGCAGACGGGAGACTCCATACTCCAGTTCCAGTCTCAGCTCTCAGCCAAACACATACCATACGTAGCGAGCTCGAGCTCGGCCTTCAGCGATTACGCTCAGTACCTGAACGCCATTGAGGGAGGAAACGTCGGAACATCCTTCGTCGAGGCCAATGGACTTAGTGGAGCTCCAAGCTTCATCACGAAGAGCTCAGTCAGTCCTGACAACTCCGCATACCTTGTCACAGTCAACTTCAATGTGACCGAGAACTACCGCACCGCCAACAACGAATACCCCTCTCAAAGCGCTACGCCCGCCGTGAGGGCCCTGGCCCAGAGTGTCTTCGGCAGCAGCGCCCTGGTCACCGGCCAAGGGGCCATCGCCTATGACACCCAGTCAATCACTTCCAGTTCCGGCTTCGTCTTCGGTTTCACGTTCGTCTTCCTTGCGATTGCTGTGGCGTTGACCCTCGCTTCGGTGATATCCCCTCTAGCGGCCCTTCTCTTCGTGTCTCTCTCGACGGCGATTGGCTATGTTGGAATCTATGCCACAGGGTTGCTCTTTGGGCATGTTGACTTCACTGTGACCTACACGCTAACGGCGGTCCTGTTGGGCGTCACGACGGACTACCTGGTCTTCATACTCTCACGCTACAGAGAGGGACTGACCAGCGGGTTGTCGAGCAATGACGCCCTGGCAACCGCCACAAGCAAAGCAGGTTTCGCAGTTGTGGTCAGCGGCGTGACGGTTGCGGGCGGCCTCGGAGTCCTCTCATTCGTTTCCGACCTCAGGACCTGGGGGCCGGTCCTTCTCATCTCGATACTCATGACCGTGCTGCTCGTGACCACACTGCTGCCCGCAATCGCGTCCTACGTCGGTCCTCGCATGTTCCTGAAGAGGTCGATGAAGGTCGTCGAGGAGAAACACTTCTACCGCAAGTCTCGCTTCTACAGGACAGCCAACTTCTCCATGAGGCGCAGGTACCTCGTTGTGGGAGTGATCCTGCTGCTGGCAGCCCCGACGGTTTACTTCTGGTTCAACGTACCAACCACGTACAACTTCAATGAGGGCCTCCCGAAGAACCTCCAGAGCGTCCAGGCATTCAACAGCTTGAACCAGAAGTTTGGCTCCAACCTCATCTACCCCACCTACGTGATTGCCAACTTCACTCAGAGCGTCCTCCTGCCCAATGGTTCACTAACGCAGTCAGGGTACAGCAGCCTGAAGCAGATCGCAACTCAGATCTCGGGGACGCCGGGTGTCAACCAGGTCGTGGGACCTGTCTCAGCCTCGACGGGTGGGGCCGTCTCCGGCTCGTTCATATTCAACGGCGGCCACAACGCCTACTTCCTAGTATTCACTTCGTTCGACCCCTACTCGCAGCAGGCGATAAACGTCGTCGATTCTCTTAGGCATGACAGCGGCTTCCTAGTCGGCGGGCTCACATCTGGCCTCATCGACCTGCAGAGCTCCAACGCGGTCACCTACTCCGAACTCGAGGTGCTCATAGTCGCGGTCGTGGCACTGATACTGGGAATCTCATTCCGCTCGCTGAAGTATCCGCTGATCTCACTCAGCGGGGTCTTCATCAGCATCACCTGGACCACCGGGATACTGTATCTGATCTCAAAGTACATTCTCGGGGAGGCCCTGATCTACCTGATTCCCATCGTCCTCTTCGTCATCCTGATGTCCCTCGGGAACGACTTCTCGGTCTTCATCTTCACACGGGTGAAGGAGGAACAGGCCAAGCTTGGCCCAGAGGAAGGGCTTTCCAGGGCCATGGTGGGCTCCGGCAAGGTGGTCACCGCCTTGGGAGTCATTCTTGCCGTCTCGCTCGGCTCCCTGGGCCTGGTCCCGTTCGGCTTCCTTCAGCAAATCGGAATCGCCTTCGTAGTCTCACTCCTGATCGACACGTTCGTAATCCGGACAGTCTACTTCCCAGCGATGATTCGCCTGCTCCAAGGGAAGGATCCGACCCCGAAGTAGTTTTTTAGGGGGCTCGGCTCCCGAAGGGATCGATGCCTGACAGTGAGCTGTCTTCTCAGCTCGTGAGGTTCGGGGTCACGAAGCAGGAGGCCGACCTTTTCATCCTTCTTAACCGGATCAGGAACTCCGGCGCGCCGGGCGTGACCGGCAGGAGGGTCGCCGACCTGGCGAAGACCGGAAGGGTTCGAGCCTACCAGCTACTGCAGCACCTAGCAGACCTCGGACTGGTTCAGGTCGAGCCTGGCAGGCCCAAGCGGTACACCGCGCTAACACCTCAGGTGGGGATGAGGCGCCTGGTTGCACTCCAGGAGACCAGGCTCACTGAACTGAGCCTGATGGAAGCTGAAGTAGCTGAGGGTCTGTTGAAGGTGGCCCCCATCAGGTCCGAGGTTGTTGAAGAAGAAAGCAAGAAGAAGGGAATCACCGCGCTGCTCCACGGCATCTCGAACATACAGACAGTCGCTCGGACAGCCATGGAAGGGCAGGACCTTCGAGTTGTAGTCAATGAGGAGTCAGAGGACCACATCACCACGACGGTGAGGTACATGCCACGGAAACCCAACTCCGCGAGAGTCATCTTCGCCACCACGAACAAGGAGCAGCGGGGCTTCGAGTCGACGGAGATGGAGATTGGAGGTTACACCTACAAAATCAAGGTGTACCACGGGGAACTCCCGACGTTCGTGCTGACCAAGAGCCAGTGTCTGCTGTTCTTCTATACCTCGAGGCGCTACAGGCCGAAGCCTCTCTCCCCAATGACAGTGGCCACGGTCGCCTCGGACTGCATGCTGGTCGACAGCCCCAAGTTCGTCGCCCAGATGGAGTCCATATTCGAGAGGTTCTGGAAGGTTTCTGAGTGAACTGGTTCGTTCGTCCTTAAATCAGGGGGCTCCAGGCTAGCCTTGGCCCGGTGGGATGAGCAGAGCCGACCAAGAGTACATGCTCGAGTACCTTCGCGCAGTGCTCGACAAGGACGAGGGGCGTGCCAAGAAGGTTATCGGCCGGATGCTGGACCTAGAACTTGGAATGCCCGAGATATTCCAAGTTCTCGCCGGCGCACAGTTCGAGATTGGAGACCTGTGGGCGAGGGGCGTCATAAGCGTGGCCGACGAGCATTTCGCTACCAAGACGACCCTTGAATCCATCGAGATGGTGTCCGAACGCCTCAACAGAATGAGAGAGCGGGGGCGCGGCCGCGCCCTTCTCTGCACCGTCGAGGGAGAGTACCACGAGGTCGGCCTGAGGATGTTCTCGGAGCTTCTCCGGAATCAGGGGTGGGAGACGGTACTTCTCGGGTCCAACTTCTCCGCCTCGGCGCTCATAGAGCGCGCGAAGGCGACGGCGGGAGGGATAGACCTGCTGTGCATCTCGGCCACAATGCCGTCGGGCGTGCCACT